>Ga0326728_10000539_pt1:0-112500 | contig 148792 bp, 136 predicted proteins | sample MB3enrmetagenome_FD_207602 | JGI IMG/M metagenome (GOLD analysis project Ga0326728, IMG submission 207602) | Lab enriched peat soil microbial communities from McLean, Ithaca, NY, United States - MB31MN | ecosystem: Environmental > Terrestrial > Soil > Wetlands > Peat | place: USA... | reverse complement strand
GGGACACGTGCAATCCCGCCGGAAACCAGGAGGACCATCTTCTAAGGCTAAATACTACCTGACGACCGATAGTGAACCAGTACCGTGAGGGAAAGGTGAAAAGAACTCCGGAAGGAGAGTGAAATAGTACCTGAAACCGTGTGCCTACAAGCTGTGGAAGGACTATGGGCAGGACTCGTTTCTGTCCAGTCTGACTGCGTGCCTTTTGCATAATGAGTCAGCGAGTTACTCTATGTAGCGAGGTTAAGCCGCCAGGTGGAGCCGTAGCGAAAGCGAGTCTGAACAGGGCGATGAGTTGCATGGAGTAGACCCGAAACCAAGTGATCTATCCATGGCCAGGGTGAAGCGTATGTAACAGTACGTGGAGGCCCGAACCGGTGTGGGTTGAAAACCGCTCGGATGAGCTGTGGATAGGGGTGAAAGGCCAATCAAACTTGGAAATAGCTGGTTCTCCCCGAAATATATTTAGGTATAGCCTCGCGTTTTTAAGTACCGGAGGTAGAGCACTGAATGGGCTAGGGGCCCTACCAGGTTACCAACCCCAATCAAACTCCGAATGCCGGTAACTTCAATCGCGGGAGTCAGACTACGGGAGATAAGTTCCGTGGTCGAGAGGGAAATAGCCCAGACCGCCAGCTAAGGTCCCTAATACATGCTAAGTGGGAAAGGATGTGGAAGCGTTTAGACAGCCAGGAGGTTGGCTTAGAAGCAGCCATCCTTTAAAGAAAGCGTAACAGCTCACTGGTCTAATGAGTCTGCGCCGAAAATTCAACGGGGCTCAAGCATGTAACCGAAGCTGCGGACTCGCACCGCAAGGTGGGAGTGGTAGGGGAGCATTCCATCCTAGGTTGAAGCCGGACCGTAAGGACCGGTGGACGAAATGGAAGAGCTTATGCTGACATAAGTAGCGATAAAGCCTGTGAGAATCAGGCTCGCCGAAAACCCAAGGTTTCCTGAGTAAAGTTCGTCTTCTCAGGGTTAGTCGATCCCTAAGCCGAGGCCGACAGGCGTAGGCGATGGGAAACAGGTTAATATTCCTGTACCACTATGGCGGCGTTTGAGCGATGGGGGGACACAGAAGGGTAAGCCATCCGGGTGTTGGACATCCCGGTTCAAGCCGGTAGGAGGGGGCTCCAGGAAAATCCGGGGCCCCATGCAACTCCGAGAGGTGATGAGGAGAGATTTTATCTCGTAAACTGGCGCATCCCATGCTGTCAAGAAAAGCCTCTAAGCGAGCTGTCGTGGTGATCGTACCGTAAACCGACACAGGTGGGTGGGGAGAGTATCCCAAGGCGCGTGAGTGATCCCTCGTTAAGGAACTCGGCAAAATTACACCGTAACTTCGGAAGAAGGTGTGCCCCGTTAGCGTGAAGCGATTCGCACGTGAAGCGCGAGGGGGTTGCAGTGAAAAGGCCCAAGCGACTGTTTAGCAAAAACACAGGACTCTGCGAAGTCGTAAGACGATGTATAGGGTCTGACGCCTGCCCGGTGCCGGAAGGTTAAGGGGATTTGTTAGCCGCAAGGCAAAGCTTTGAACCGAAGCCCCGGTAAACGGCGGCCGTAACTATAACGGTCCTAAGGTAGCGAAATTCCTTGTCGGGTAAGTTCCGACCTGCACGAATGGCGTAACGATTTGGGCGCTGTCTTGACGAGGAGCTCAGCGAATTTGATAAACCGGTGAAGAAGCCGGTTACCCGCAACAAGACGGAAAGACCCCGTGCACCTTTACTACAGCTTGACAATGAATTTCGGGCTGATTTGTGTAGGATAGGTGGGAGGCTTTGAAGCGGGGACGCCAGTCCTCGTGGAGCTAACCTTGAAATACCACCCTGATTATTCTGAAGTTCTAACCTCGACCCGTGATCCGGGCCAGGGACATTGTCTGGTGGGTAGTTTGACTGGGGCGGTCGCCTCCAAAAAGGTAACGGAGGCGCGCGAAGGTTCCCTCAGGCTGATTGGAAACCAGCCGCAGAGTGTAAAGGCATAAGGGAGCTTGACTGCGAGACAGACAAGTCGAGCAGGTGCGAAAGCAGGTCTTAGTGATCCGGCGGTCCCGCATGGAAGGGCCGTCGCTCAACGAATAAAAGGTACGCCGGGGATAACAGGCTGATCCCGCCCAAGAGTTCACATCGACGGCGGGGTTTGGCACCTCGATGTCGGCTCATCGCATCCTGGGGCTGAATAAGGTCCCAAGGGTTTGGCTGTTCGCCAATTAAAGCGGTACGTGAGCTGGGTTCAGAACGTCGTGAGACAGTTCGGTCCCTATCTGTTGTGGGCGCAGGATATTTGCGAGGAGCTGTCCCCAGTACGAGAGGACCGGGATGGACGAACCTCTGGTGTGCCAGTTGTCGTGCCAACGGCAGCGCTGGGTAGCTAAGTTCGGAAGGGATAACCGCTGAAAGCATCTAAGTGGGAAGCCCCCCTCAAGATGAGATATCCCTCCTGGTGGAGATACCAGGACTGAAGGCCCCTTGTAGACTACAAGGTTGATAGGTCAGATGTGCACGTACAGTAATGTACTGAGCTTACTGATACTAATCGGCCGTGCGGCTTGGCCATAATTGTCTTCATACCATAGCTTATGATCTCAGCCGACCGATTTCGCGATATGCAATTGCAACCGAATAAGGCACAACCGGCGTGCCCGCATGATTTTTCGGTGGCCATAGCGGAGGGGTTCCACCCGTTCCCATTCCGAACACGGAAGTTAAGCTCTCCAGCGCCGATGGTACTGCATGGGCAACTGTGTGGGAGAGTAGGGCGCCGCCGAATTTAATACCAGGCCCCTTCAGGTCCATCCTGAAGGGGTTTTTGTTTCCCATCACCGGCCGGTTATGCTATGAATGGGCCTCCGGCCATCAGCGCCGCAAATCCGCAGGGACACGCAACGGGGGAAGGTCCGTATGTCAGGTCATTCCAAGTGGAGCACCATCAAAAGAAAGAAGGGTGCCGCGGACGCCAAGCGCGGCAATGTCTTTACGAGACTGGCCAAGGAGCTCACCCTGGCCGCGCGCCTCGGCGGCGGCAACCCGGAGGGCAATGCCCGGCTGCGACAGGCCATCGCTGCAGCGCGGGAAGAGAACATGCCCAAGGACAATATCGAGCGCGCCATCAAGAAGGGCACCGGTGAGCTGGGTGGCGAGAGTTTCGAGGAGGTCACGTACGAAGGGTACGGCCCCGGGGGCGTGGCCATCCTGGTGGAGATCCTGACGGACAACAGGAACCGCACGGTGGCGGAGATCCGGCACATCTTCTCCAAGCATGGCGGCAACCTCGGTGAAAACGGCTGCGTGGCCTGGATGTTCGATAAGAAGGGCAGCATCCTGATCGACCGCAAGGGGGTCAGCGAGGATGCGCTGATCGAGGCCGCCCTGGATGCCGGCGCCGAGGATGTCCGGGAGGAGGAGCACGAGTTCGAGGTGATCACGAACCCGGTGTCCTTCGAGGACGTGAAGCAGGCGATGGTCAAAAGGGGTTACCGGTACCTGGAGGCGCACATCGGCATGGTTCCCCAGAACACGGTCAGCCTCGACGGCGTAAAGGCGGAGCAGATGCTCAAGCTCATGGAAAAGCTCGAGGACAACGACGATGTCCAGCATGTCTATGCCAACTTTGACATTGCCGATGATATCATGGAGAAACTGAGCTAGGGATGCGGGGGCGGGCTTGAGAATCCTCGGGGTGGACCCGGGCAGCCACGTGACGGGCTTCGGGATTGTAGAGCGGGGCCGCAGGGGCCTGATCTGCATCCACCATGGCGAAATCCGCATCACCCGCGCGATGTCCTTCTCGGATTGTCTCTGCTTGGTCTACGAGGGCCTTTCGAAGGCCATTGACGAATCGGTCCCCGATTGCCTTGCGATCGAGGATATCTTTTACGGCAAGAACGTCAGGAGCCTGATTAAGCAGGGGCACGTCCGCGGTGTGGTGATCCTTGTGGGGGCCGGCAAGAGGCTGCCGGTGGTGGAGTATACGCCCATGGAGGTCAAGAAGGCCGTTGTGGGGTACGGGCGGGCGGAAAAGGTCCAGGTCCAGAAGATGGTCCAGGCGATATTGAACATGCCGGAGATGCCCCCCGAGGATGCGGCGGACGCGCTAGCGGTGGCCATCTGCCACGCCCACGCCCTGAAAGGAGTGATGGTGTGACGATGGTCCTTTACGCTATGAACAGGCATCACCCGGCGGCCAGGCACGGCGGTCGGGCACGCGCCATGACCGCCGCGGGCAGAACATCTCTCATGGACAATGTGAAACGGTCCCTATGATCGCGCGCATTTCGGGCATCCTCGTCGAGAAATCGGCCAGCCGGGTCGTGGTGGAGACCCAGGGCGTAGGCTACCGCGTCTTCGTCCCCCTGACGACCTTCTACGAGCTGCCGGAAAATGGCGAGCCCGTCACGCTCCAGATCCACACCAACGTGAAGCAGGACGCCATCCACCTTTTCGGCTTCAACTCCGCGGTGGATCTCGAGATCTTCCAGCTGATGATCTCGGTTTCGGGCATCGGACCGCGCCTGGCCATGAACATCCTGTCGGGCATCAGCGCTGCGGATCTCGTCCAGGCCATATCCGAGGGGAATCTCAGCCGCCTGGTGCGCGTGCCGGGTGTGGGCCGGAAGATGGCCGAGCGGCTGGTTCTGGAGTTGAAGGAAAAGGTGTGGTCCGTAGACGCGGGAAAGGCGGCGGAGGGCCTGGACAGGCTCGGGGAGGCCATCGATCCCGTGCGCGAGGACGCCCTGTCCGCGCTGGTCAACCTGGGCTACAAGAAGCAGACGGCCTGCGGTGCGCTGGACCGCGTCATCCGGGATTGCGGGGGGCCCGTCCCTCTGGACCAGCTACTGAAGAAAACCCTAAAAATCCTTTCGGGTTAAATCCATGACCTCCACAAAAAACCCCATCGTGTCCCCGGCGATGCTCGACGAGGAGCAAGGCTTCGAGCAGACCTTGCGTCCGCTGAACCTAACGGAATATGTCGGGCAGGAAAAGATCAAGTCCAATCTCACCATCTTCATTGAGGCGGCCAGGAAGCGCCGGGAGGCCCTGGACCATGTGCTCTTGTACGGCCCGCCCGGCCTGGGCAAGACCACCCTGGCCTATATCATGGCCCGGGAATTGGGGACTGACATCAAGGTCACCTCGGGGCCGGTGATCGAGCGGCCCGGGGATCTGGCGGCGATCCTGACCAATCTTCACGAGCATGACGTGCTGTTCATTGATGAAATTCACCGCCTGTCCCATGTCGTGGAAGAGATCCTCTATCCCGCCATGGAGGATTACCATATTGACATCTTGATCGGGCAGGGCCCGTCGGCCAGGTCCATGAAGCTCGAGATCCCCCAATTCACGCTGGTCGGGGCGACCACGCGCGCGGGCCTTTTGACCTCCCCCCTGCGGGACCGCTTCGGGATGAGCTTCCGGCTTGAATTTTATTCCCCGCAGGAGCTGTCGATCATCGTCCGGCGCTCGGCCAGGATCTTTTCCGTCACCATCGATGATGCGGGTGCCGCAGAGATCGCACGCCGTTCGCGCGGCACGCCGCGCATCGCCAACCGCCTGCTGCGGAGGGTCCGGGATTACGCCCAGATCAAGGCAGACGGCGCCATTACCGAGCAGGTCGCCCGCAAGGCGCTGACGCTGTTCGAGGTGGATGACAAGGGGTTCGACCATATGGACCGCATGATCCTGGCCACGCTGATCCAGAAGTTTTCGGGCGGGCCGGTCGGCATTGACAGCCTGGCGGCGGCGATCGGCGAGGAAAGGACGACGATCGAGGATGTCTACGAGCCCTATTTGATTCAGGAAGGCTACCTGCAGCGGACCCCGCGGGGCCGGACCGCCACGCCACTGGCATACGAACATTTGGGGCTGAAATGGCCCCATGCCACCGGAACAGGTCCGCTGTTTGACGGATAGCCCCTGAAACCGCAGGCCAAGGCTTTACAGGACGATCATGAGGCTGCTGCTCCACATTTGCTGCGCACCGTGCACCATTTACCCCCTCCAGGCGCTCCGCGGCCGGGGGGATGAAGTGACGGGATTCTTTTACAACCCGAATATCCAGCCGCTCCTGGAATTCAGACGGCGCATGGATACCCTCGAGGATTATGCGCGGCAGACGGATGTGCCGGTGTTATGGCATAGAAACTACGGGCTGGCGCGGTTTTTGAGGGAGGTAGTGTTCCGGGAACAGGACCGCTGCCGGATCTGTTATTTCCTGCGCCTCTCCCGGACGGCGCAGCTGGCCGTCTCCGAAGGATTTGAAGGGTTCACCACCACCCTCCTTTACAGCCGCTTCCAGAATCATGAGTTGGTCCGGACAATCGGCAAACAGCTGGCTAAGGAGCACCGGATTCCCTTTGTTTACATGGATTTCCGGGAGGGCTGGCGGGAGGGCATAGCCGCCTCCCGGAAGATAGGGTTGTACCGCCAGCCCTACTGCGGGTGCGTGTACAGCGAGGCGGAACGGTACGGGTCCATTGGCGCTTTAAAAGAACAGTGATTACCGGTTCCTGTGGCTTTTTTTCAACATAGCGGCTGGTCAAGTGAGGCCTTTGGCGGACCGCATCCGGCTAACCCAACGATAATGCAGGGCTTGACTTGCCGGCGCGAATATCCATAATTCCCGGTATTATGGTATGGTTATTGCTAACCTTTGATCCAACAGAGACAGGGGGAGGGGTTATTTTCGATTATATGTATCACCAAAGAACGATCAAGAAAGACATTTACTGCCGGAGTGTAGGCCTGCATTCGGGCCGTAAGGTGAGCATGGTCATCCGGCCGGCGGACGCGGACACGGGGATCGTTTTCAGACGATCCGACCTGCCGGGCGACGTGCGGGTCAAGGCAAGCCTCGAAAACGTCTCGGATACCACCCTGGCCACAACCATCGGCTTGAACGGCACGGCCGTGTCTACGATCGAGCACCTGATGTCGGCCATGAGCGGGATGGGCGTGGACAACGCCATCGTGGAGGTCAGCGCCCCGGAGGTGCCCATCATGGACGGCAGCGCCTTGCCCTTTGTCCAGTCCCTCAAAGAGGTCGGAACGAATGTTCAGGACAGGTGCAAGAAGATCCTCGTCGTGACCAGGCCCGTGACCGTCACGGACGGCTATAGAAGGGCATCGCTTCTTCCCTGTCCGTGCTTCCGGATCACCTATACCATCTCCTTCACCCATCCGTCCATCGGTGACCAGACCTTCGAGATGACCTTCTCCGACGAGGCCTACGAGCGGGATATCTGTTCGGCACGGACGTTCGGTTTTCTCAAGGACGTGGAGTACCTTCAGGCCCGCGGACTGGCGCTTGGTGGCTCCTTGAAGAACGCCATCGTTTTGGATGACCATCGTATCATCAACAAAGAGGGGCTTCGCTTTCCGGATGAATTTGTCAAGCATAAGATCCTCGATGCCATTGGTGATCTTTCCCTCTTAGGCATGCCCATTATCGGTCATTTTGTGGCTAACCGTTCCGGCCACCGTTTGAACAACAGGCTCCTCAAGGAGTTGCTGCTCCATGAGGATGCTTACAGAATCGTCACGAAGTTTCCCGAGCACGAAACGAACGAACGGCTCGAAATTCCCTCCTTCCGCATCCTCGACAGTGTCATGGCATCCTGAGAGGGGAAGCACCAGCACTCGACCCAACAATCGCTTTTTTAATACCGATGCAAAAAGTGCCACAACCACAAAGGTGGCCGTGTCCTGCTGTCCTGGGTCCCGGAGGTCTGAATCGCACGGCGCGCTTCTAGGGAGCTGGGGAGGGTCGAGTTTTCTTCGAACAAATAGCCCTTGCTTTTTATCGGTCAGTTTTCTAGTATTGCCCCGGGAAAAAACCCTTAAATAATCGCCTGATGTCGAAGGAGTGCATTGTTGAAGATCAAAAAACGCCTTTTGCGTGGCACGCATTTTAAGATGCTCATGTGGTTCATCATCATGCTTCTGGCCTCGGCCTGCATCGTCATCCCCCTGGTTTCTTACGGTAGCGACGCCAGGATCCGGGACGTGCTGGTGACCAGCAGTGCGGATCAGATCCTGGCATACGCGCGTGTCACCAACTGTTTCACGAAAGAAATGGAGTCGGCGATCATGACCGGCGTGCCCACGACCTTTACCTTTGTCATGGACCTGTACTACCAGAGGACGGGCTGGTTCGACAAGCAGCTGGCCCGGGTCCGCATCAAGCATTACCTGAAGTACGACGAGGTCAAGAAGGTCTTCCATTTCTCTTCCTCCGGCCTGAAGAAAGAGGCGGATTTTACGGATCTGGCGTCTGCCAAGCTAGCCATGGCGGAGCTGGATGGTGCGCCCCTGTTCCGGGTGAGCAGTCTATCGCAGGGGGTCACCTACTATCTTGATCTGAAGGCCAAGCTCGACGAGATACGCCTTCCACTGCATATGGAAATCCTGCTGTTCTTTGTTTCCCTTTGGGATTTTGAGACGGACTGGTATCACCAGCCATTTGTGGTGCAGGGCCGGAGCGTGATCATGAAAAGCGGCATCCCAGAGTCGTGAGAGGCGGGCAACTTGAAGCAGGATCTTCGTTCCGGTAACCCGGATGTCCAGGAAAATAGAAGGCGCAGGCGGGAGAGGGTCATCATCCTCCTCACCGTCTTTGTCATCGTGGGCCTCACATACCTGGAAAGCCAGATCTCCCGTCGCGACGTCATTCTTCCGGTATCGAACAACATCATGATCTTCGGGCTGATCAACATCAACATCATCCTGATCATCCTGCTGATCTTTCTGATCGTCCGCAACGTGGTCAAGCTCGTGTTTGAGCGGCGGCGGGGCGTTGTGGGCTCGAAGCTGCGCTCCAAGCTGGTGACAGCCTTCGTGAGCCTCTCCCTCATCCCCACGGCCATCCTGTTTGTCGTGTCCATCAACTTTCTGTCTTACAGCATCGAGAACTGGTTCAACCTGCGCCTCAGCGATGCCCTCAGCACGACGGTCGAAATCGGCCAGCTCTACTATGGGCAGATGGCCGACCGCGCCAAGGGGTATGCGCGCGACATCAGTGCCGACATTACGAAAAACAGGCTCTACGACAAGGAGCGGGAGGCTTACCTGGAGACGTTCATTGAGCAACGCCAGAACCTGTACAAGCTCGGCCTGATGGAGGTGGCCCTGGGGAGCGAGCGCGCCAACATCATCCTGAAGGATCCGAGCCATCCGGAGATAGCATCCATTCCGCTGTCCCCGAAGATCCTCGAGGACATTTTTGCGGGATCCGAGGTTTCCACGACGGTCGTGCTTCCATCGGGCGAGGTGGTCTGCGGCCTGTCGCCGGTGTTTTCGTTCATGGGACCTCCCGAGGTCATCGGGTTTGTCGCCGTGTCCTACTATACGCCCAAAACCGTGGTGGACAAGCTGGGCGTGATTGCCAAGGCCTCGGAGCAGTACGGCCAGTTGAAGCTGCTCAAGACGCCGATCAAGGTCAGTTTTATCATCATCCTGTTCATCGTGACCCTTCTGATCATCTTTTCCGCCACATGGTTCGGGGTGTATCTTGCCAAGGGCATTACCGTTCCCATCCAGGACCTCGCCGAGGCGACGAACCGCATCGCCGCCGGCGACCTCGACCATCAGATCAACGTCATGGCGGACGATGAAATCGGTGTCCTGGCGAAGTCTTTTAACCTGATGACGAAGGACCTCAAGAAGAGCAACCAGAAACTTGCCGAGGTGAACGCGGACCTGGAAAGCCGTCGCAAGTATATGGAAACGGTGCTGCGTGACGTATCGGCAGGTGTCATTTCCATCGACGGGGACCACAGGCTGACCATTATCAACCGGGCGGCAGAGCGCATGCTGGGCATCCAGGCCGAGAAGGTGCTCCACCAGCGCTATGATGATCTGCTGGGTCCCGACTATATGGCCCTGGTCCATGAACTGCTCAAGGAGCTGGCCGAAACGGGCGAGGATATGATTGCCAAGCAGATCGAGCTAACCATCAAGGAGCGGGTCATCACGGTTCTGCTGACCTTGACCATCATCAGGGACGAGGTAGGACAGGACATGGGCATGGTCGTGGTGTTTGAGGATATCACGCAACTGCAGAAGGCGGAGCGGGCGGCTGCATGGCGCGAGGTCGCCAGGAGGATGGCCCATGAGATCAAGAATCCCCTGACGCCGATCCAGCTTTCCGCACAGCGGCTCCAGAAGAAGTACGGGGAGGTGATTGGTGAAGACGGTGCCGTCTTCCAGGAGTGCACCAAAACCATCGTGGACCAGGTAGATGTCTTGAAGACCCTCGTGAACGAGTTCTCGCGGTACGCGAGGATGCCGGTGACACGCCTGTCCCTGCAGGATTTGAATGCGTCCCTGGCGGACGCGGTCGCGCTTTACCAGGAGGCCCATAAGGACATCAACATTCATTTTCGCCCCGGGGCGGACATCCCGCCTCTGAATCTGGATCCGGGGCAGATCAAGCGCGTCATGATCAACCTGCTGGACAACGCCGTTTTTGCCGTCAATCCGCGGGACGGACACATAGAGGTCACCACCTGTCATGACGCCGCCGCGCACAAGGTCTTCATCGATGTGGCGGACAATGGATGCGGCGTGCCGACCCGCTACAAGATCAAGATGTTCGAGCCGTATTTTTCAACGAAGAGGTCGGGAACGGGCCTGGGCCTGTCCATTGTCAGCTCCATCATCTCGGACCACCACGGCCGCGTTTCCGTCAGGGATAATCAGCCTTCCGGTACAGTCATTTCGATCGAGTTGCCCGTGCCGGAGGCGTGAGGAGAAAGGGGTTTCATGCGGAAGACGATTCTTGTTGTGGATGATGAGCAAAGCATCTGCCAGTCCCTCAGGGGGATTCTCACGGATGAGGGCTACGAGGTTCTAACCGCTCCTTCCGGCGAGGAAGCCATCAAGGCCTTTGAGGAGGAACTGCCGGATCTCGTGCTTCTGGATATCTGGCTGCCCGGCATGGATGGCATCGAGACGCTCAAGGCGATCCGGGCGACCTATCCCCAGACCCATGTGGTCATGATGTCGGGACACGGAACCATTGAAACGGCGGTGAAGGCTACCAAGCTCGGCGCCTTCGATTTCATCGAGAAGCCCCTGTCCCTGGAAAAGGTCGTGCTCACGGTCAACAATGTTTTAAGCGTCGTGCAGCTGGAGGAGGAGAACCGCCTGCTGCGGCAGAAGATCACCCAAGACTATGAGCTGACCGGGGACAGCCCGCCCATCGCAGAGCTCAAAGAGATGATCAGTATTATCGCCCCGACCAATGCCTGGATCCTCATTATGGGAGAAAACGGGACGGGCAAAGAACTGGTGGCACGCGCCATCCACCGCCAGAGCCGACGGGTCAGCAAGCCCTTTGTCGAGGTGAACTGCGCTGCCATTCCTGAGGAGCTCATCGAAAGCGAGCTGTTTGGCCATGAGAAGGGGGCCTTTACCGGTGCCACCGAGAAGAAGCGGGGGAAGTTTGATCTTGCCCATGAGGGCACGCTGTTTCTGGATGAAGTTGCCGACATGAGCCAGCGGGCCCAGGCGAAGATTCTGCGGATCCTGCAGGAGAAAAAATTTGAGCGGGTGGGCGGAAACCGCCTGATCGCCACGGATGTGCGGGTGCTTGCCGCCTCGAACAAGGACCTGGAAAAGGAGATGGAGGAGGGGCGCTTCCGTCAGGATCTCTATTATCGCCTTAACGTCATCCCCTTGCGCGTGCCGCCGCTGCGGGAGCGCAAGGCGGACATCCCCCTTCTGAGTCAACGTTTTTTACAGGAGATATCCATGAAGGAAGGCGTGGAGTGCAAGACCCTCCATGAAGATGCCATGCGCCTCCTGATGGCCTATGACTGGCCGGGCAATGTGCGCGAGCTGAAAAACCTGCTGGAGCGGCTCGTGATTATGACCTCCTCGGATATCATCAGGGCGTCCGATACACCACCCTTCGTGCAGCAGGCAGACGATCGCCGTGGGGATGCATCCTGGCCGACGACGGATTCCTTCCGGGGAGCCAAGGCGGAGTTTGAGCGGCGCTATCTCATTTCCAAGCTCCGCGAATTCGACGGCAACATCTCCAAGACAGCGGAGGCCATCGGGCTCGAACGGAGCAACCTGCATCGCAAGATCAAGGCATACGGTCTGGACGCGAAGGCAGACCTGCCCGACCAAGATGGCGAATGACGGGGCAGGGACGGGGTAGTCCGGCCAAGCCGAATCATTCACATGCTAGATATTGACAACATATTGGATGTACCATGACAATTTCATTTGTGTATTTTTTGGTCCCCTTGTTACCAAAGCGGGGCCTTCCGTACCAATGGCCGGTATAAAAAAGTTACCCGCCGCCATGCTCGCCTTGTTGTTGATGACTTTTCCTCTGTTACAGGGTTACCATGCCATGGATAGCTTCCTGTTGAAGAATACAATGGGCAGCGTAGTAAGGGACAATGCCTATGAATAAGTTATATGACATCATATCAAGCCAGTTCTTTACATTTACTATTTCCCTGACAATTTTCATCGTCGCAGCTGCGTTCGGCTGGGAGCGGCTCCAGTATGGATTCAATTTTATTGATGAGGGATACCACATGACAGAGGCTTGGCGTCTGACGGTCGGCAGCATCTTTTCAAGCATCGGAACGCTGACGGTATTGGATTCATCCATGCCGATCGTTGCAGCAATGAGTGTCTTCGTTTTATCCCACAAGCGAATCGATGCAAAGCCATATCTGGTTAAACTAATGACATTAATAATTTCTAGCGCCTTTCTATTACAGCACAGCATGGTCTGATTGGAGATTTACCCTTTTTGATGTGATTCCGAGCCTGGCCAATTCAGAAATCGACCAAGGATTCGGTAAAGGCATCCGGACAAACCCCATGTATAAAAAACTGTATGACTGGATTTACACGAATGCCGAAAAATATACGAAAGAGGAAGATTTCATCATTTCTTATTACCTATCACCCATGGTGCATATGATAGCAAAGCGCAGGCCTGCACTGGAGAGGGATTATATCGATTTTGCACTTCCTTTCCGTTATTATAAAAATGCAATGGCTCGAATGATAGAATGCGGGCGTGAGCCGAGGATGGCTTTTGTCTTTGAATCTGTGCCGAAACTTCTCGCCTGGTCGATGGATCGGAACGCAGAGTATGGGGTCCCTCCGAAGGTATTTTCGTTTCCCTCCGGGGCTGAGGACCCGATTTCGCGATACACCATACAGCATATGTCCCTTCTCGATGCATTCAAATACAAAGCCTTCGTTGTGAGGCGCTATATCAGAAGGGAATCAGCTGGTCGCACGGGAGCAAATCTGAACGATCTGAATGGGTGATCATGACTTCTTCGGCCTGAAGAAATGCGAAGGACCTGTCAGACAAATTGATGCAAGGGATCCTCAATAAGCCATGCATGTTTATTCTTTCCCGTCACCCCATTTTTATGTGTAACCAGGGCACCCGTCAGGCCGACGGGCGCTCCGGCAGGGCCTTCCGGAGGTCCGCCATGGAAAACCGGTTGAGCGGCAGGAAGGCGAGGCCCAAGACCAGCACCACCACGATGGACAGGAAGTGGTAGACGATGGCATAGGTCAGCGCCTCGGCCTTGTTGATCCCGAAAAGGCCGAGGGCGAGCACGCAGGCAAAGTGCCAGTTCCCGATGAAGCCAGGTGCCGCCGGGATCGCAATCCCGATCAGCAGGATCACGAGGGTGACCACGGCGGCCAGGTAGGAAAGTTTCAGGCCGAAGGCCCCGAACATCAAGAAGATGGTGATGCTGTTCGTGACCCAGATGAAGATGGAAAAGGCGAACAGCCCGGACAGGCGCCAGGGGTCGGACATGGTCGCAAAGCTGCTGATGAACTGATCCATGAAGTGCGCAAGGCGCGGCTGATGGCGCTCGGGCACCCGCCTTAATAACGGACCGGCCAGCCTGAATCCCCACTCTTTTTTCACCAGGAACAGGGCAATCACCGCGATCAGCATCAGGGTGAGCCCCAAAAAGAGGATGCCGGAGTTCACCACCCACGCGGGGAAGGGCATCCACAAAAAGGTGAGCGCGAAGATCAGAAGCACGGCGAGGCTGTCGAAGACCCGTTCGATCACAATGGTGCCCAGGGCGGCGCTCATGGAAAGACTGGATTTCCGGGAGAGGAGAAACGGGCGCGCCAACTCGCCGATCCTTGCCGGGATGGAAACGATGGCGAGAAATCCCACGGAGGTCACGGCGAAAAGGGTCAGCTGGCTGATCTTTTCCAGGGGCCGGAGGATCACACCCCACCGGACGGATCTCAGGAGCTGCGTGATGACCATCATCAGCATAGCCATAGCGGCGTAGCCCGGCCTGACGCTCTGAAAGGCCGCCCTGACGTCGGCGAAGCGGATCCCGCGGACGGACAGGTAAACAAGCAGGGCGCTGATGATGATTCCGGCCAGGAGTTTCTTTTTCATTTGGCCAGATAGTCGGACACTTTGTCATGGAGCAGCTGGGAGGCGAGCTTGTTGCCCACCAGGCCGACGCGGATGGACACCGTGGTGGTGTTCTTTGCCTTGTATTCCACCTTGAACTGGACCTTTTCGTCATTGATCACAGCCTCAATGCTTCCGGAGCCGATCTCCTTTTTGGGCTCGACACTGACGGCCCGCATCTCCGCCAGGGTTTGCTCGCAGGCCGACCACACCTTGTCAAACGGTGCGTAGTAGTCCGTCTTGAGTTCCCTGTTGATGTAAAAGTAAGTTCCGGATCCCGACATGGCCACGGCCCCTCCCATCAGGACGGGTGTCGCGCAGCCAGCCAGGGAAAGCGCAAGGGCAGCCAGCACGCCATACATGACATATCTTTTCATGGGGATTTCCTTTCTCCGGGATTTCCGGGCGTATATAATGGAAAAACAAAGATTTGTCCATAGCAGATGAAGGGGCGGCCGGTGGCAAGGGACCCGTAAAACCGTCCAGGGCCGTTACAGCTTTTCGCCGCTCAGGTGCGCGTACTGCCGCAGCAGTTCTTCCTGCTTTTTGCTGAGGTTGGTGGGGATGGTGACGACCGTCTCGATAATCTGGTCGCCCCGCCCGAAGCCGCGGATGTGGGCAATTCCCTTTCCCTTCAGCCGGAAGGTCTTGCCGGTCTGCGTGCCCCTGGGAATTTTCAGCTTCTCCGTGCCCGCGAGCGTTGGTGCCTCGATCGTGGCGCCCAAGGCCGCCTGGACGAAGGAGATGGAGATGCTGCAATGAATGTCGTCGCCGACGCGTCGGAAGAATTCATGGTCGTCCACGTGGATGAAGATGTACAAATCGCCGCTGGGGGCGCCATTTCCGCCGGCTTCCCCCTCGCCGCGCAGCCGCAGCCGGGAGCCGGTATCCACACCGGCCGGGATCTTGACCTGGATGCTCTTCCTGACGGTTTTCCGGCCCGAACCCCGACAGGTATGGCAGGGCTCCGCAATCACCTGCCCGTGCCCGTGGCACTGGGGGCACGTGCTGCGGATGCTGAAGAACCCGCTGGTCTGCATGACCTGGCCGCGGCCGCGGCACGTCGGACAGGTCTGGGGACTCGAGCCCGGGGCCGCGCCGCTTCCGCCGCAGGCGTCACAATGCGTAAGCTTTTCGATCTCGATGTCCTTGGCGGTGCCGAAGGCGGCATCCAGAAACGGGATCTTGATGTCATAGCGCAGGTCGGCCCCGGCATGGACCCTCGAGCGGGACCGGGAGCGCCCACCCATGGCGCCGCCCATGCCAAAGACATCCTCGAATATGTCGCCGAAGCTGCTGAAGATATCCTCGAATCCGGAGAAGCCACGGAATCCGGTCCCGCTGAGCCCCTCGTGACCGTAGTGGTCATAAATCTGGCGCTTCTCGGGGTCGGTCAGCACCTCGTAAGCCTCGGCGGCCTCCTTGAAGCGTCCCTCGGCTTCCTTGTCACCAGGATTGCGGTCCGGATGGTACTGCATGGCGAGCTTCCGGTAACTCCGCTTGAGGTCTTCTTCCCCGGCATCACGGCTGACGCCGAGTATTTCATAGTAACAGCGCTTCGTCATGTCCCGACCTTCCGGCTTGTCTCCAACATGACCTGTTTGACCTTTTCGGCGAGATCATCATGGCCGCTTCTCTGGAAGGCGTACAGCGCGAAGGCATGCTTGCCGGTTGCCAGGGCCGCTTCGCCCAGGGTCTTCCATTCTTCCGCCGGGGGCGTTTCGTTCAGGGCCTTCAGAACCTGCTGGTAGGTCATGGCATCGCCCATTGCCACCGCCAGGGACCGCAGCTTGTTCAGGCCGGGTGTATGTCTGGCCCTGCCATAACATTCCGCGGCGTCGGGGATGTGCCCTTCCGCAAGGTAGGCATCCCCGTAAGCAATAAGCGCGTCTTCAGGCGTGGCATCGATATAGAGGATCTTCTGCTTTTCCTGATAATCGGGCAAGGAGATTGATTTCACTGCGACAACCCGGCTTCGAGTAATTTTTCCATCCTTATCAACATAATCACCATCTGATGCCTGTCAAGGAGCGGGAACAGCGCCGCACAGGGCTATGCGATGATTCTAAAAACGGGAACGCGGTTTAGCCAACCAGCTTCCGATAGGCCTCCTCGTATTTTTCCCTGGTCTTTCGGATGATCTCGGGGGGCAGGCCCGGTGCGGGAGGCCTCTGGTTCCAGTGGATCGACAGCAGGTAATCCCTCAGGAACTGCTTGTCGAAGCTTTTCTGCGGCCGGCCCGCTTCATAGTCGTCCTTCGGCCAGAACCGGGACGAATCCGGGGTCAGCAGTTCGTCAATGATCATGAACGTGTCGCCCCTCATGCCGAATTCCATTTTGGTGTCCGCGATGATGATGCCGGCCGCTTCGGCCATCCGGGCGGCCCGCCGGTAGATCGCCAGGCTCGTTTCCACGATGCGCCGGGCAAGGTCCGGCCCGATCAGGCGCTCGACATCCCTCAGCGATATGGCCTGGTCATGCTGCCCCAATTCTGCCTTGGTGGACGGGGTGAAAATCGGTTCGGGCAGGCGGTCCGATTCCCGGAGGCCGCCGGGGAGGCGAATGCCCGAGACCGATCCGCCAGCCTGGTAATCCTTCCATCCCGATCCGCTCAGGTATCCGCGAATCACGCATTCCACGGGAAGCGGGCGTGCCTTCTCGACGAGCATGCTGCGCCCCTCGAGTGCCTGTCGATACGGCCGGCAGTCAGCGGGATAGTCATCGGGATTCGTGGAGATCATGTGGTGCGGCGTGAGGTCGGCCATGCGCTCGAACCAGAAGGCGGACATGCCATTGAGAATGCGGCCTTTGCCGGGAACGGGATCCGGCATGACGACATCAAATGCGGAGATCCGGTCCGTCGTGACAATCAGCAGCATGGACCCCAGGTCGTATATGTCGCGCACCTTGCCCTTGCTGGCGAGGTTCAGACCGGGGAAATCGGTGTTCATCATTCCTGGCATCGTTTGCACCCTGGGGGATGGTTTTATTTGAGAAAGGGGTTTGTCCGTTTCTCATGTCCGATGGTTGAGGTGGGGGATGGGCCGTAATTATGCCCCGGAAAAACCTTGGTGTCCGGGGGAAGCGTGCACAGTTTTGTCTGGATGGAGCGGGACATGACTTTCCATGACCCGCCGGGAAGATCCGTGCGACCCACGGCACCGACAAAAAGGGTATCCCCGGTGAATACGGCGCTGTCGACGTACAGGGACATGCTTCCCGGGGAATGGCCGGGGGTATGCAGGACGGCCAGCGAGAGATTGCCCACCGCGATTCTGTCCCCCTCCCGGACGGTCAGGTCGGCCGGGGGAGACTGGCTTGCGCCAAACATCCGGAAGATCATGGAAGGCGTCGAAACCAGCATATCCGCATCATCCTCGTGAATGACGAGGGAGGCCCCTGTCTTTTTCTTCATTTCCATGTTGCCGGAGATATGGTCCACATGGCCGTGCGTGTTGACGATGTAACGTATCTTCAGGCCATTGTCTGCGGCCGTGGCGATGATCTTGTCCACGCTGCCGGCCGGATCGATAACAATGGCCTCGCCTGCATCCGTATCGCCGACGATGTAGGCAAAAACGGCCAGGTGCCCGACTTCCATCTGCTTGAGGAACATGCACCAACCTCCGCTTCATCCAGGCAGGGACCCTGCCATCTTCTCATCCCGAATCCGTTCACGGGCCTACGTTTTCTTGGGGATGGCGTGCCACTTATCCGGAGCCCTGCAGCGGCGCCGGTCTCCGCGTGCAACGCGGCCGCTATGACCTTTTCAGTACTGCAGCGAAAAAGCCGTCCATCCCGTGGCGATGGGGCATTGCCTTGAAAAACCGCCCGCCCTCAGGGAAATCGCCCCTTATCATGTCCGGCAGGCCGATACAACTAAATTCACGGCGGGAGGAGAGGAAGCCTTGCACGACGGCCTCATTTTCCTCCGGCATCACGGAGCACACACTGTAGACCAGAAACCCGCCCGGGCGAACAAAGACCGCAGCGCTCCGGAGGAGATCCTTCTGCAGGCGGGCCATGCCGGGCAAGTCTTCCTCCTTCATCCTCCATCTGATTTCCGGTTTCCTCCTGATCGTTCCCAGTCCCGAGCAAGGGGCGTCCAGAAGCACCCTGTCAAACAGACCGTTCAGGCTGTCATCCTGCGGTCTCAGGGCATCGGCCACCCGCCCCTCGATGATGGCCGCGCCCAGCCTTCGGGCCCGACCCTGCAATTCTCGGATCTTTCTGTCGTGGTGGTCCATGGCCAGAACCCATCCCCGGTTGTTCATCAGTGCGGCCAGGTGGCATGCCTTGCCCCCCGTTCCGGCGCATACGTCGAGAATCTTCTCGCCGGGCCGGGGATCGACCAGCAGCGGGATCAGCTGGGACGCCTCGTCCTGGATATCCAGCAGACCCATCCGCCAGGCAGGCTGATCGCGCAGGGGCCTGCCCGGTGGTTCGATGATCATGCCGTGGGGTGAATAGGTTGTGGGGCGGGCGGACAGCCCCTCCCTCTCCAGGTCAGCGAGGACGGCTTTCCGGTCCATCTTCAGGGTATTGGTCCTGACGGTGAGGGGTGGCACGTCATTGTTTGCCCGGCACAGGGCGACCGTTTCCTCGGGGCCCAGGACGGACCACCAGCGCCGGACAAGCCACAGGGGGTGCGAATGCAGGATGACGATGGCCGATGGCGGATCGGCTTCCGAGGCCGGATCGGGCCAGGCGACGCCGCGGCGCTGGACCTCGCGCAGGATGGCGTTGACCAGTCCGGCCCCGGCCGGGGTGAGTTTCTTGGTGATGCGGACCGCTTCATCCACGATTGCGTAGTCGGGCAGGCGGTCCATGAAGGAAAGCTGGTAGAGGGCGGTCCGGAGGATGTTCCGGAGGGCGGTTTGCAGGGTTGCAACGCCCCCGGGGCGGAACTGGCCGATCACCCAGTCCAGCGTGCCGCGCATCCGCAGCGTGCCGTAGACAATCTGGGTCAGCAGGTGCCTGTCCTCCGGATGCTCGAGGATGCCTTTTGAAAGCACGGCATCAAGAAGCGGCTCGGCGAATGCCCCTTCGCGGTCGATACGGTTCAGAATGTCGACGGCCAGGTGGCGTGCTGATTTGGGTAAGTGCCGGCTCATCATGCTTTGGGTGTCTATGCGTGCAACAAAGGCCGCTGCGGTGCCGCGGCGTCAAGGGCGATCATCCGATGTCCTGTGCTTGGCGCGGAATCCGTTCCGGCGCGTCGCATGCCAGGTCTCAGGCCCTAAATCGCCATGGGGGTGACCTGTCCGGGGATGGGCTCACCGGTCCTCGTCTACGATGGCGACGGGCCTGACCCATCCCGCCGAGGCCTTCCTGATTTTCACCGGGAAGCAGCACACCGTGAAGCCGTAAGGCCGGCCGATGGCGGACAGGTTTGCCATCTTTTCCATGTGGCAGTATCCGATTTCGATGCCGGCAAAATGCGCCTCCCAGATCACCTTGGGGTCTCCCGTTTCCTGAAACTCCTGTGCCAGATAGGGCAGCGGGCGGTCCCAGCTCCAGGCATCAATCCCTGCGACACGGACCCCTTTTTCCGTCAGGTACAGTGTGCTTTCCCGATCCATGCCGGCTCCCTTGAGGAGATATTCGGGCTTGCCCCAGAACGCATCGGCCCCGGTCTGGACGAGAACGATATCAAGCGGCTTGATCTCGTATTGGATCCTGTTCAGTTCCTTTTGAACGTCGGCAGCGGTAATGCGCTCACCATCGGCCTTATGACGGAAATCAAGCAGAACGCCGTCGCCCATGCACCACTCCAGGGCGATTTCATCGATGGTCGAGGCGGGTTGACCGTTATCCATCCTGGGATGGTAGTGGTAGGGGGCATCCAGGTGTGTTCCGCTGTGGGTGGAAAGCGTGACGAATTCCACGGCCCAGCCGATTCCGCCGGGAAGCTGCTGCCTTTGGAGGCCTGGAAAGAAATCGAGCATGGATTGCGTCCCCAGCGCGTGATCGATGTAGTCCACCTTTGGGATCATCATGGGAGGGTCACTGGGCAGACCGGACTCGATGGGGAGGCTCAAATCAACGAAGCGTTTCTTTTTCATGACCACTCCTTGCTGTTGCGGTGACGGATTACGGGGTAAGAACCAGGTTCGGCCGCATCCGGAATCCCTTCAGGAATGCGTGGACCGGCATCCTTCGTTTGTTCTCGATCTGGACATCCTTGATGAACACATAACCGTCGCCGGCGGCTACGCCGAGGCCTTCCGCGGATTCACCGATGACGGTGCCGGGTTTTTCGGACACGGGCATTTCCCTGTAGGATGCCGAGAAGATTTTCAAGACCTTGCCCTCCAGGTGGGTATATGCCCCCGGGATGGAGGAAAGACCGCGGATTAAATTGACGATGGATGCGGCATCCCCTTCCCATCGGATCCTTCCCGTCTCCTTGGTCAAACGCGGAGCGATACTGGCCCGCGCAGGATCCTGGGGGGTGCGGGTGATCGTGCCGTCGTGGGTTTGATGGATCGCTTCCAGGAGCAGCTCTGCCCCCATGATCGCCAGCCGGTCGCGCAGCATGTCGTGGGTCTCGTACGGGTCGACGGGGGTTTCTTTTTGCAGAAGGATGTCACCGGAATCGATGCCCTCATCCATCAGCATGATGGTGACACCGGTGATCGCGTCACCCGTGATCAGGGTCCAGTTGATGGGCGCTGCGCCGCGATGCCGGGGAAGGAGGGAGGGATGGACATTGATGCAGCCGAGGGCGGGTGCATCGATGATTTCCTTGGGGAGAATCTGTCCAAAGGCCGCGACGACGACCAGATCAGGGACCATGTCCTGGAAGAGGCGGATGAAAGCAGGATCCCGCACCTTTTCCGGTTGCCAGACCGGGAGGCCATGCGCCTCGGCCAGGACCTTAACGGGGGGGAAAACCAGCTGGCGGCCCCTTCCTTTCGGCCTGTCCGGCTGCGTGATGACGCCGGCAATGGCATAGGGACTTTCCAGGAGCGCCTGCAGGGAGGGCAGTGCGAACTCAGGTGTGCCCATGAAAAGGATACGCGGAAAAGACACGGAAATCCTCCTTCTTGCTCGACACGTTCATGGCCAGGCGGCCATGGGCCGCCCCGGATGGTGCTGGCAGCTTTTACAATACAGCTGGTCCGACAATCAAAGGATATTTTAGCTCCGGGGCATCCCGCGGTCTCTGTGCTACATGAAGTTCATGGGATCCACGTCAACCTTGACGGTCAGGCCTTTGGCTCCGGATTGATCACGGAGCATGGTAGCCGCTTCATGCAGCAAACGGATGTCCTGGCCCTTGATCAGAAGATGCCACCGGTATCGCCCGCGGAGCTTGGCGAGAGGCGCCTCGACCGGCCCGATGATCTCGAACCGGCCCTGCCGGTTGCGGCCCTTCATCAGATGGCGCGCCACTGCACCCACGTGCTCGATCGCGGCCTGCCCGCGGTCCTTCCGCAAGGCAGACAGCTGCAGCACCACCAGCCTCGAGAAAGGAGGGTACAGCAGACTCTTCCGGAGGCGTATCTCCTCGCTGTAGAAGCTTTCGCAATCGTGATTTTTCGCATGGAGGATCGCGTAGTGCTCCGGGTTGAAGGTCTGGATGATCACCTGTCCCGGAAAATCCCCGCGCCCGCCTCGCCCGGAAACCTGGGTGAGCAGCTGAAACGTGCGCTCCGCTGCGCGGAAATCAGGGACATCGAGTGACAGGTCCGCGCAGACGACGCCCACCAGCGCGATGTCCGGCAAATCGTGTCCCTTCGTGATCATCTGGGTTCCAACCAGAATGTCGGTGTGCCGGCCACGAAGCGATTTCAGAATGGCTTCATGGGCCCCCTTGTGAACGGTGGTGTCACTGTCCATGCGGGCGGTACGGGCATCCGGAAACAGCCTCCGAACCTCCGCTTCCAGCCGCTCCGTGCCCAGTCCGAAATGGCGGATCCTGCTGCCCCGGCAGGCCGGGCAGGTCGTCGGGACCGGCTGGTGGCGGCCGCAATAATGGCATTTGAGCACGCCTTCGGCCACATGGTGGGTCATGGCCACGGCGCAGGCGGGGCACAGGAGCCGGTGGCGGCAGTCCTGGCAGAACACAATGGTATGAAAACCGCGGCGGTTGAGAAACAGGAGGGCCTGCCTGCCCGCATTCAGGGTGTCCTTCAAGGCGCCCTGCAGCAGGGCCGACAGGGGCAAGATCCGCCCCTCGGTGTCCTTTTCGTCCCGCATGTCGATAATTTCGACATCCGGCAGCGGCCTTTGAGCGACGCGCTCGGGCAGCGAGAACAGCCGGTATTTCTGTTTTTTTGCATGATACAGCGTCTGCATGCTCGGCGTTGCCGAGCCCAAGATGACCAGAGCCTTGGCAAGTTTGGCCCTCATGATGGCCAGGTCCCGGGCATGGTACGGCAGGCGGTCGTCCTGTTTGTAGGATGTGTCATGCTCTTCATCCACGACAATCAGCCTTAAATCCCGCAGCGGGGCGAACAGGGCACTTCTGGCGCCTGCTACCAGCCTGATTTCACCCCTCCGGATGCGTTGCCAGTGGCTGTAACGGATCGATGGGGCGATGTCGCTGTGCAGAACGGCGATCTCTTCCTGGCCGGCCCGGGCGCAGATGCGGTTCAGCAGCTGCGGTGTCAGGGCAATTTCAGGAACCAGGAAGAGGACGCTGCCGCCGGTTTTCAGCACTTCCGCCATCGCATGCAGATAGATCTCGGTTTTGCCGCTCCCTGTCACGCCATGGAGGACGACCGGGTGGAAGCCGCCCGCCCGGATCAGTTCCGAGATGCCGGCTTTCGCCCTCTCTTGGTGGTGGTTGAGTTGAAAGGTCTGAAGGCCCTCGGACTCGCCGGAGGGGACCGCAGTCCTCTTTCGGCGCATCTTTTTGGCTGCGGGGATGATTTCGGCGATGGCCTTGCCCAGCGGATAAAGGTAGTAGCGTGAGATCCACCTGTAAAATTCCAGGTCCTCGGCTCCAAACAGCGGCTCCCGGTCGCTGAGCTCCGCTATTTCTCGAATCTTGACGGGAATTGCCTCCGGCGGTGAGGCGGAAAGGCCGATGATAAAACCGGTGGCACGGCGCCGGCCCAGGGGGATGACCACGCGCTGTCCGACCGCCACCACTCCGGCAAGGGATTCCGGGACGGCATATGTGAAAATTTTATCCGCGGCGATATCCGCGGCGATACTGGCGTACATGGGCGGTCTGCCCCCTTGTCATGCATGGAAACAGATGAGCATGGCAGGCATGGGATGTCAATGGAAATTGGTTGAATACCGGGCGGGTTTGCTCTGGATCATTCACCCTTGAGCTTTTCGAGCTTTTCCAGCTTGCTTTTACAGTCGATACACTGTGTCGTTACAGGCCTGGCCAGCAGCCTTTTCTCCGATATCTGACCCCCGCAGGATTCACAGACGCCGTAGGTCTTGTCGTCTATCCGCTTGATGGCCTCCCGGAGCTTGACGATCAGCTTCCGCTCGCGGTCACGGATGCGCAGTTCGAAATTGCGGTCCGACTCAAGAGTGGCTCGGTCATTCGGATCCGGAAAGTTTTCCTTTCCATTGGTCATTTCGCTGACGGTTTTTTCTGCTTCATCGAGGAGTTCGTTGATTTTCTGCTGAAGCATGTAGCGGAAAAACTCGAGCTTGTCGGGCGTTAAAGTCATTTAAATACATCCTGGAGACGGCTATAAAATTACAGGGCATTTCTCATACATGAAGCCCATTTTTTTGTAAAGGAAAAAAGACGTTGCCGGCAGGGATTGGACTTGCGTTACTTCAGGTAAAGTGACCGGATTTTCTCAACAATATGGGTCGTGGAGGCTCCTTCGATTTCCGGTATGATGACAACCTTTCCTCCCCAGGATCGGACCTCATCCCGGCCCACCACCTCCTCTTTTTTCCAGTCTCCGCCCTTGACCAGGATGTCGGGCCGCAGAGCGGTGATCAAAGCCAGGGGGGTGGGCTCATCGAAAAGCGTCACGTAGTGGACCGCCTCCAGGGCGGCGAGTACGTCCACGCGTTCGTCCTGCGGGATGAGGGGTCTTTTATCGCCCTTCAGGTTCCGGACGGATGCATCCGTGTTGAGGCCCACGACGAGAACGTCTCCAAGTTTTCCGGCTTGATGCAGATAGCGGACGTGGCCCACGTGGAGGATGTCGAAGCAGCCGTTGGTAAAGACCACCTTCTTCCCTTGGCGATGAAGGTTTTCGACGACGGATTGCAATGTTTCCCGGTCCAGAACCTTGTTCATGTCACCTTCCCCGGAGGCCGAATGGCTCCTCCTTCGCGACGTTGCACGGGTGATGCGGCGGGGCGGGCAACCACATCCCTCAGTGCCACATCTCCTCCGTCAGGGAGTCCAGCTTTTTGGTGTCCTCCGCAACATCCATCCTCGGGACGTCTGCCCATATCCCTTCGAGTTGGTAGAGGGCACGGACAGGCTCGTAGAAAACATGGATGACCACGTCGTTAAAATCGATGAGGATCCAGTGTCCGTAATGTTCCCCTTCGACACCCAAGGGAAGGATGCCGGCTTTCTTGAGCTTTTCCTGGATTGTGGCGGCTATGGCCTGGACCTGCCTGTCCGATGTGCCGCTGCAGATGATCAGATAGTCGGCGATGGAGGAAACTTCTGTTACCCGGAGCACCACAACGTCTCTGGCCTTGCGTTCCAGAATGGCATTCAGGCATGCGAGAAGCCGCCGTGTTGCATCAGGGGGTTCCACAGGTTTTCTGGCGGATTTTTTTGCAGCCCTTTTTGGTGTCATGGCCTCCCAAAGGTTGACTTGCGATCACTGGTGGATAGCCCGCATAGGTTCACGTTCATGCATAACAGCATCGCCATTTCGTGTCAATGTCAAATGGTGGTCCGCACAAGGAAATCCCGCGTGAATCAAATGACAGTTGTCAAACCAAGGAGGATCATGTTACAGGGATGAACCTTTTCATCATTGGTCGATTTCCGGGTCCGGCATGACTGATATGCTTCAGCTGATTCAAGTGCACATTCCGTTCAGGCTCCTGCGCGGGGAGTTTCTGGAGATGGTCATGGAAGAGGGGATACACCCCGAGATCAGCTTTGACCACAGGGTCATCGACCAGCATGCGCTGGAAGACTATGAAGGGGTTGCCGGACGGTTCAGGGATGCGGGGAGGACGGTAACCATCCATGCCCCGTTCATGGATTTGAGGCCCGGTGCGCTTGACCCGAGGATACGGGAGGCCTCCCTGGGGCGCTTGCGCCAGATTTTCGAAATAGCGTCGATCTTCCGCCCGCGGCTGGTGGTGTGCCATTCGTCTTTCGACATCCGTTATTACGTGTCGGTCGAGGAAGTGTGGCTGCACCACAGCATCGCGACCTGGCGGCAGATCCTGGGGCTCGCCGAGCAGGCAGGTGCCGTTGTCGCCTTTGAAAATGTTTACGAGGAGGATCCTGAAGAAATGGGCCTGCTGCTGGATGCGCTCGATTCCCCCCGGTTTCGTATGTGCTTTGATACGGGTCATTTCAATGCTTTTTCGCGCACCCCGCTGGAGACATGGATGGGCAGGATCGGCGCGTACATCACGGAGGTGCATCTGCATGATAATCGGGGGGAGCGTGATGAACACCTGCCGGTAGGCGCCGGCACTTTTCCCTTCCGGCGTTTTTTTGATGCCCTGCGGGATCGCGGGGTGCGGGCGGTGTTCACGGTGGAAGCGCACTCCAGGGATGATCTGTGGAGATTCATTCGGAACCTTGAGGCTTGGCGAGAGGACCTGGAGCGGCTTCAGGCGCCCGATGTGTCATGATGGTTTGGCACAAAAGCCGTGCTGGATGGCGATGGGAAACGTAGGCCCTGAGATATGCTTTCATATATTCTGAAAAGGCTTGTGTTCATGGTCCCGCTGCTGTTTGGGATCACGATTGTCTGTTTCACCGTCATGCACCTGGCCCCCGGCTCTCCGACGGATATGCAGACCCAGCTCAATCCGAAGGCCTCTGCGGAGGCGAAGGAACGCCTGCGGGCAATTTATGAATTGGACAAGCCGCTGCATCTCCAGTATCTGAGTTGGCTGAAGCGGCTTGCTGTGCTCGATCTGGGCCGGTCCTTTTCACCGGACCGTCGGCCCGTGAAGGATAAAATCTTCGAGCGGATTCCCATCACGGTTCTGTTGAACATTCTGTCCATGATCCTGATCCTCGCCGTGGCCATTCCCCTGGGGGTCATGTCGGCGGTCCGTCGCGGTTCGTGGTTTGATCGGATCACCAGTGTCTTTGTGTTTATCGGTTTTGCCATTCCGACTTTCTGGCTTGCGCTGCTCCTGATGATCCTCTTCGGTGTTCAGCTTGGCTGGCTTCCCATTTCCGGGCTCCGGTCCCTGAACGCCGAGTATCTGCCGGCCGGCGAGGCCGCCTGGGATCTCGCGAAGCATCTCATCCTGCCCGTGCTTCTGTCCGCATTCGGCGGCCTGGCGGGGTTCTCCCGGTACATGCGCGCCAACATGCTGGAGGTGGTCCGCCAGGATTACATCATGACGGCCCGGGCGAAGGGGCTCAGCGAGCGGGTGGTCATCTATAAACACGCCCTGCGCAACGCGCTGCTGCCCGTTATCACGATTCTGGGTCTTTCCATTCCAGGGCTCATCGGGGGCGGCGTCATATTTGAGACGATATTTGCCATTCCGGGGATGGGGCAGCTTTTTTATATGGCGGTGATGTCCCGCGATTATCCCACCGTCATGGGTATTCTGTTCATAGGGGCTATCCTCACGCTGTTCGGGAATCTTATCGCCGACGTGTCCTATGCCCTGGCGGATCCACGGATAAGGGTTTCTTGAAGGAGGCGTCATGGCGGGTGATCTCCGGCAAAGATTTTTCAGGGATCCGATGGCTGTCTCAGGGGCTTGCATTGTGCTGATGTTCTTCATGGTCTCCGTTTTGGCGCCGTGGCTTGCCCCGTATGATCCATCGAGCATAGACCTGAAGCAGATACTCATGCCTCCTTCATGGGACCATCCATTCGGCACGGATCCCCTGGGACGCGATGTCCTGTCCCGGATGATCTGGGGCACGGGCATCTCTCTGAAGGTGGGCTTTGTGGCAACCGGGATATCGATTTTGATCGGAATGCTGCTGGGGGCCGTCGCAGGTTACTACGGCGGATGGGTGGACGCCCTGATCATGCGTTTTGTGGATGTGATGCTGTGCTTCCCCGCTTTCTTTTTGATCCTTGCCGTTATTGCCCTGCTGGAGCCGTCCATCTGGAACATCATGATCGTGATCGGGTTGACCGGTTGGATGGGTGTGACCCGGCTAGTCCGTGCCGATTTTATCTCCCTGAAGGAGCGGGAATTTGTGCTGGCGGCCCGGGTCATCGGGGCCAGCGACCTGAGAATCATCTTCCGGCACATCCTTCCCAACGCCATGGCCTCCGTGCTCGTTGCGGCGACACTGGGTGTTGCCGGTGCCATCCTGACCGAATCGGCCCTGAGTTTCCTCGGCATCGGGGTACAGCCCCCCACGCCAAGCTGGGGCAATATCCTCACGGCGGGCAAAGACAATATTGACACCGCCTGGTGGCTTTCTCTGTATCCCGGCATGGCGATTCTGGTCACGGTACTCGGGTACAACCTGCTGGGGGAGGGATTGAGGGATGCCCTGGATCCACGCCTTCGCGGCAGGTGACGGCAGGTGTCCGTGATGCAAGAACAGGTGACCGATGATCAAGGGTGGTCGTTTTTTGAGGATCACGGATCGTTGCTGTTGGCAAAGATCGTCTCGCTTGCCCTGACGGCTAGGAGGGGTGGCCATGGGTAGCCAGTCAATGAAGATGCGTTCCCCAACCTCCAGAGCGCATGTCCAGCAACGCCTGAAAAGGGGCGTGATGAATCACGTCCACGAGATCACGGCCCTTCTCACCGAAGTGCCCGACCTCAACATTGTATTTAATAAAATCCTGGACGGCGTGATGGGTGGCCTGGGCTTCGATCGTGCCGTGATCATGCTGCTCAATGACGACAGGAGCCTTTTGGAATGCCGGTGCATCCGGGGATTCACGGCGGAGGGAGAGCGCCTCGCCTGGGAGAACCCTTTTCACATGAATCACCACGCGTGTTATGAGACGCAGGTGGTCAAGAAGGGGCGCGCCATCGTGGTGTCTGACACCTCGGCCGACCGGCACGCTACGGAACTGGACAAAATGATCAACCGTTACCAGGAGCGCCTTTCCCTGCTGTATGTCCCCCTGCGGGTGAAAGGGCGGGTTCTCGGCTTCATAGGGGCAGACCGTTATAAGACGCATGCGAAGATCACGCGCGGTGATGTGGATGCCTTGGTCCTTTTTGCCAACCAGGTCTCCATCGTGATTGAGAACGCAAGGCTCTACAGCGAGATCAGCGAGAAGAAAAGTCTACTGGAAGGCGTCATCAAGTCGTCCGTAAGTGGGATCATCGTCAGCGACCTCATGGGACACGTGCTGCACTGTAATCCCAAGGCGGAGGAGATACTCGGGATTTCGGAGGAAGAGGCGAGGGGCATGGAAGTCCGGCAACTCGCCGATCTGGATGAGCAGGAGCGGAACCGTCTGTACCGTGTCTTCAAGAGAAGGGAAAATATCAGCCACTATATCAAGCATTACACGAGGCGGGACGGGAAGCAGCTGATCATCAATCTGAACTGTTTTGCCATTGTCGGGGAAAACGGTGCAACTCAGGGTGTTGTGACCGAGCTGACAGATGTCACAGAAAAGAAGCGCATGGATGACTATCTTGTTCGGGTGGAGAAATTTGCGGCCTTGGGCCATTTGGCTTCGGTCATTGCCCACGAGATCCGAAATCCCCTTGCCGGGATATTTGCAACGGTGCAAAATCTTGAAAGTGATTTGCCGGACGGGCTTTCCCAGAAGGCGGATCTTCAGAACATCATGACGGAGGTGGACCGTCTGGAGAAGCTGCTCAGGGAGATCCTTGATCTGGCAAGGCCGTTGCCGCTGCAGTTTGAAGAGGTGAACATGACGGACCTTTTGAAAAACACCATCGAACTGCTCAACAAGGACGCCCGGAAGAAGGAGATTATCTTGCGGACGGAATTCCGTCATGGCGATACGTGCATCAGTGCGGACCCGGGACGTCTCCGGCAGGTCTTTTTGAACCTGCTGATCAATGCGATGGATGCCGTCGGGCACAAAGGCGAGGTCAGCGTGGAGACGCAGATGCTCGCTGGCGGCCCGGGACGGGAAAAGAGGGTGGTGGTCAGCTTCCGTGACAATGGGGTCGGCATCCCGGCCCTGCACCTCAACCGGATTTTCGATCCGTTCTTTACAACGAAAAAGATCGGTACGGGGCTCGGCCTGGCGGTTTCCCACCGTATCATTCAGGACCACAGCGGCATGATTGAGGTCGAAAGTCGACAGGGAGTGGGAACTACGTTCCGGATAACATTGCCCGGATCGGAGCCGCCATGACACCGAGGCAATCGAGCTTCTGAATGCGCCGAAGATGATCCATGACGTCGGATTGCAGATCTAACAAGGAGGAGTGAAGACCGTGTCTGACATCCGCAAAAAGACCATCGCCGGTCTGAGGGCCGGCGATTCCTTTACCGCCACCCGGACCTTTACGGAGGCCGATGTCCTTTGTTACGGAGACATGATCCGGGACTTCAACCCCGTCCATTACGAGGAAGACTTCGCAGCCGTCAAGAAGCTCAAGGCCCGGATCTGTCATGGTCTGCTTGTCGCGGGTTTATGTACGGAAATCGGCGGCCAGATCGCCTGGTTTGCCTCCGGCATGAACCATCAGTTCAGGCACCCCGTATATATCGGCGACACCGTCACGTGCCGTTTCACCATTCGGGAGATGCATGAGAATGGCCGCGCCCGCGCAGATCTCCTGTATGTGAATCAGCGGGGGGAAACAGTCATGACCGGGGAGATCTGGGGTTATATTCCTGTCGGGCGTGACCGCGAGGTGCTCGGTGAAATAGCGGGGCGGGGTGACACCCACAACAAGTTGCGCTCATCATAATTTTTCCCCACCCGTTCCATGCATTGACACGCTGATTCAAGCCGCCCGTCAGGCTGGCATCTGCGGACTGCACGGTACCGACATCGGGAGCCCCTGCGGGATCGCGGATCGCTGCCTACAGGTGGATTTCAACGACATCGCCATCCTGCAGTATGTAATCTCTCTGCACCATCTGCCCGCTGTGCACAGACTTGCCCCATACCTTAGCATACTTCAATCTGGACAGGAAATCCTTGTGGATCTTTTCTGCAAGCCCCTGCAGGGTGGTACCGCGCGGAATGACAAAAGGGGCCGTCATGTCCGGATCTTTTCCGGGGGATTTTGTATAGACCCGGTTGATGCCCGACATGTCATAGAGTCTCTCAAGGAATGCCGAGAGATTCCTGCCCTTGCGGACGGATATCCCGAGCACGGGGAACTTCGTTTCGGCCAACTCGAGGAATGTTTCGAAATCTTCATCATCCCTGGCCTCATCCACCTTGTTGACCAAAAGAATCGTTTTTTTAACAAAAGGGGCCTTGATGAGATTTTCCGGAACCGGCAGGCCTTCAGGGAATATGCGCAGAGAGGCCAGGATATCCAGCGTTTCCTGATACTGCTGGAGCGGATCGTCATGCAGATCGATCAACAAGGCCACGATGTCCGCCCGTCTGATCAGGTCTGCAAGCAGCGGATCTATATAATCCCGGGTGATGGGGGGGGTGTCTACAAGCTGAAACTGGATGTTTTCGAAGGGGGCCATGCCCGGTGTTGGCTTATGGGTCGTGTGGGGAAAATCCGCGACCTCCGGCGCAGCATTGGTCATCATGGCAATCAGGGAGGATTTGCCCGTGTTGGGCGGGCCCGTGATGACGACCTGGGCCGCCCCCTCCCGGTCGATGGTGAAGGCGGTCTTGGCCTTGCCTGGCCCCTTTTTTTCGGACCCCTGTTCCCTGTGCTTGGAAAGACGGCGGCGAAGCTCCGCCCGGAGCTTGTCGGTGCCCTTGTGCTTGGGCATGATCGCCAGCATCTCTTCGAGGGCCTCGATCTTTTCCTCCGGCGTCCGGGCTTCCCGGTAGCGCTGCTCCGCCTCAAAATACTGGGGGGGAAGGTTGGCTGGCATGCGTTTTCCTCGTTTTGATCATGATCATGTTTATATCAAAACTGCCGATGGAATGAAATTGCAAATCCGGGAAGATGGATGGAAATGGGCGCGGGTATGGTTTAAAATAATCCACCCTTAAAACCAATTGAGAATACTTCTGAAATCTTGTAAAAAGCGGTCATTTTCTGTGCAATGACACCTCCGGTGGATTAAAATCATCCACCTACAGGGTAGCACGGTTGGCGATACGTCCTGGCCCGAAAAAATAAATCGCCGCCGGACCCTTGCTGCAGGCCTTTTCTGCCGGATTGCAGGGCAGTCCCTTTTTTATGGCACGGCGTTTGCTCGCAACCTCCATGGGCGGTTCTTTACTTTGTTTCCCGAGCTTTGATTCGGGGGATCCGGGGATGGTTCTTTTTTTGAAATCGAGGAGGGTATTATGAAACCGGAAGATTATATTTGGGAATACCGCAATCCCTATGAATGGATGCAGCGGACCATGACGGCCAAACTTCCCCCGATGATCATCACGTGTGCCATCACCGGGGGTGTGCAGGGCAAGGAGATGAATGACCATCTGCCCGAATCCGCGGAAGAGCAGGCCGATGCCGTCTACGAAGCATACAAGGCTGGAGCCGTATCCGTCCACATTCATGCCAGGATGCCCGAAAATTTGTCTCTGACGACGTCCAACCCGGATGATTACTCGCGGGTCAATCGCCTCATCCGGGAAAGGTGTCCGGACATCATCATCAACAATACCACCGGCGGCGGTCCCTGGCTCACGGTGGAGCAGCGGATGTGCTGCCTTTATGCCGATCCCAAGCCGGATATGGCGAGCCTGAATCTGGGTCCCTTTATTCTGAAAGTGCCGCTCAAGGAACGCAAGCACCCCCTGACCCATCCGCGTGACGGGTATTTGTTCGACGCTTGCATTCCCGCGAGCTACGCAGACATCAACCTGTATGCCAAGACCATGAAGGAAAAGGGAATCAAGCCAGAGATCGAGATGTACCATCCCGGGCAGTACTGGGTGCTCCAGGACCTGATTCGGGAGGGAAACATCGTGCCGCCTTGCATGATCCAGTTTGTCATGGGTTTCCAGACATCGTCTTACCCGACACCGGCGAATGTCCTTGCGTTTGTGAACGAACTTCCTTCCCAGTCCATGTTTGCCCTCATCGGTGTCGGTCCGTTCCAGATTGCCATGAACGCCATGGGAATCATCTTGGGCGGCCACGTCCGTGTAGGCATGGAGGACAATATCTATTTTAAAAAGGGTGAAAAGGTAAAGAGCAACGCGCAGCTTGTGGAGCGGGTAAGAAGAATAGCGGAGTTGATGAACCGCGAGGTGGCCACGGTTGCCCAGGCCAGAGAGATGCTGGGACTGGCGGCAAAACCGTGAGGCATGGCAGCCGCATCTGGTTCCTGTGGTTGCGCGTCATGCTGACGGGCCATTCTTGATCATTTGCCGTTGAAAAAAATCATTTTCGGGAGGTCATATGGCTGATTGGAGAGATGCAGTTACAAACATGGTCTACGAGGGCCGAATCAAGGTTCCGTATCTGTGGAGCGTGGGGGAAACGGGCAGCCGGTTCCTGGAAGCGCTGAGGGATCGTCAGGAGATCTGGGGAACCCGGTGTCCGCAATGCAGGAAGGTTTTTGTCTATCCCGTCAAGCATTGCGGAGAGTGTTTCGTGCCGATCGGGGAGTGGGTCCGGGTTGGCCATTCCGGGACCTTGGAATCTTTTACCATCGCGCGTTATGCCCATAGCATGCAGCCCGTCGCCCCGCCTTTGGCCTACGGGCTGATCAGGCTCGATGGTGCAGACGGCAGTCTACTCCATCTCATCGGGGACGCTGATCTGGGCAAGCTCAAAGTAGGTATGCGCATGAAGGCGGTCTTTGCCCCGGAACGGAAAGGGGCCATCACCGACATCCGGTATTTTACGCCGGCTGGATAGGAGGAATGGAGGTTATCAATGGACAAGATTGCGATCGTAGGCGTCGGACAGACGAAGTATGAGCGCCACAAGATAGACACCTTTGAGGAGATGGTATTCGAGGCGGCGACCAAAGCGCTGGCCGATGCAGGAGGCGAGATCGGCGATATCGACAACGTCGTCACGGTATCAAACGATTTCTGGGATGGCCGGACCATTTCATCCATGGCCGTTCAGGCGGCGGCCGGATCATGGGGCAAGGACATTTCCACCGTGGAAGGTGACGGCACGTTTGGGGCCCTTTACGGCCTGATGCGCATTCTTTCCGGATCGTTTGACACCACCCTGGTCGTTTCCCACATCAAAGGCTCCGAAGGTGTCATGAACCTGATCACCAATGCCATGTTTGACCCGATCTATCAGAGGGGTCTGGGCATCGATGCCACGTCGGCAGCAGCGCTTCAGGCAAGGGTCTATATGCAGGCGACCGGGTACACGGAGGAGGATTTCGCCGCGGTGTCTGTGAAGAATCATGGAAACGCGAAGAACAATCCGTATGCCCAGCTTCCCAAATCCATCACCGTTGCAGATGTCATGGCATCCAGAAAGATAGCCGATCCGCTGAAGCTTTACGACTGCTCACCGATCAGCGACGGGGCGGCGGCCGTCATCCTTGCCAATCAGAAAGGAATCAAGCGCTTCAAGAAAGCGCCGGTATGGATTCGCGGTGTAGCCCACTGTGCCGATTCCTATAACCTCGGCTACCGCGATCTGGCCCGGAGCCGGGCCCTCAAGAAGGCCGCGGCAAAGGCCTACCAGATGGCTGGTATCACCGACCCGCTTCGGGAACTGGACGTGGCCGAGCTGTATGATGCGTACTCCTACATGGAACTCATGTGGATGGAGGGCTTGGGACTTGCGCCGGAAGGAAAGGCGGCGGAGATGGTCCGGTCAGGCGCCACCGCCATGGGCGGAAAGCTGCCGGTAAATCCGTCCGGGGGAGTCCTCTCTAGCCATCCGGTGCTGGTGGCGGGTATGGCAAGACTGATTGAGGCAACCCTGCAGGTGCGCGGCGAGGCGGGCGGAAGGCAGGTCAAGGGAGCGAGGACGGCCCTTGCCCAAGGGATCAACGGGCCCTGCGGACAGGCCCACTGCGTATTCATTGTCGGTTCATAAGGAGGGAAGATATGGGGAAACGTGCAGCCATCGTCGGCTTTGGCCAGACACATCAGCGCTCGTCCCGCAAGGACGTCAACGGGGTGGAGCTCATCAATGAAGCCGTCCAGGCGGCGCTGGCCGGTGCAGACATGGGGATTGAAGATATCGACGCCATCGTGATCGGAAATATGGACCATTTTGAGGGGATCAACTATGTGGACATGTGGTCTGCGGAAGGAACCGGGGCGGTCATGCGGCCCGTCATGAAAGTGACGACGGGGGGAACGACCGGAACGACCGTGGCCATGTGCGCATACTACCATGTTGCGTCAGGAATGTTCGACAAGGTCCTGGCGATCGGCTGGGAAAAAAATTCCGAGTCGGATACGACTGGGGCCATCATCACGGCGTTCCATCCGGTATGGGAGCGGCCGAGCCTCGGCGGCGCCATTGCCGGGCTTGCCATCGAGGCAAGCAAGTATATGCATGATTATGGGGCGACGGAGCGCGATGGCGCGCGTGTGGCCGTCCGGGAACGCCTCCACGCATTGAACAACCCGTTTGCCCATCTGAGGCAGGAGTGGATGAAGGGAATCCCCATCGCTCAGCTTGTGGATATGATTGTCGGTTCGGAACAGAACCAGGTTCTCGCCTATCCCCTGCGGATGAGCGACATGTGCCCCCGGACGGACGGAGCAGCGGCAGCGATTTTCGCATCCGAGGATTTCGCGGAAAAGCTGGCCCCGGTGCCCGCCTGGGTTGCCGCGACAACGAATGCCCACAATTTTGTCTATGCGGGCGACGTCAACATGGACCGCAACACTACTCTGGCGGAAGCGTCCAAAAAGATTTTCAAGAAGGCGGGAATCAAGGAGCCGCTGAAGGAAATAGATGTCTGCGAGCTGTACCTCCCGTATTCTTATGCCGGCCTGAAATGGATGGAGGACATCGGGTTTTGCAAGTACGGCGAAGGTCCGAAACTCCTCTGGGATGGTGTAACCGACATGGACGGCGAGTTACCGGTGAATCCTTCCGGCGGCGTCATGAGTTCAAACCCCATAGGGGCGACTGCCCTGATCCGTGTCGGGGAGGCGGCTACCCAGATCATGGGGAAGGGCAGTGCGCGCCAGGTTCAGCGGCCTGTACAGTATGCCCTCGCCCACGGATTCGGAGGCTGCTATTGGGCGGACATGATGCTGCTGAGCAGGAAGAAGCCAGACTAGTTTCCATTAGGATTGTGTTGTGTTCCGAATGGGAAACATTAAATGGAGGAGGATATGACATGTCGGATACGCCAGAACTGAAGGAACTTCTATCCATATCGTCCGGGGAGGCAAGTCAGCCATTCAAGTGGAGCGTGGGAAAGCACGGGTCTAAATTTCTCCAGGAGCTGCGAGACAACAAGCGGATCATCGGGATCAAGTGCCCCAAGTGCGGCATGGTATATGTGCCGCCCAGACCCCTGTGCGGACAATGCTATGTGGCACTGAATGATTTTGTTCCCGTGTCCAACGAAGGTGAAATCTATGTGTGTGCCATAGTCCAGTTTGGTTTTGTAGACCCCAGCACCGGCGTTCAGAGACCTGCACCCTACGGCTATGCCTTCGTGAAACTCGATGGTGCGGATACCTGCATCACGCATTTTCTCGGCAGCGTGGACCCCGAAAAGGTCAAGGTGGGAGCCCGGGTGAGAGCGGTCTACGAGGAAAACCGCACCGGTAGCATCATGGATATCAAGCATTTCGAAATTATTTCCTGAATGTCAGGGGCTTAGGCAAGGATTTCTTCTTCAACGCATCACGCCATTTACAGGGTCCCAAGAATATGTGTGGTTTTGTGTAAGATCCCCTCAGATCGCCTGTCGGCAAGATGCCCCACAAAGAGTTGAAAAAAGGCAACAGCGGAAAGGATGAGCAATAATGGACTTCGAATTGACGGAAGATCAAAAGATGTTCAAGAATATGCTGGCTAAATTTGTGGACGGGCAGGTCGTCCCGCGGGCGCAGGAGGTTGATGAGGATGGCAAGTTTCCTACGGAAAATTTCCGGGCCATGGCGGATCTCGGCCTCTTCAGCATTTCTATTCCCTCGGAATATGGTGGGAGCGGACAGGGCATCCTCTCGTGCGTGCTTGCGATGGAGGAGCTGTCCCGAGGATGCGCCTCTACGGCGAATACTTACGGAGCCCATGCTATTCTCTGTACGGAAAATCTCTTCCGAAACGGCAACGATGAACAACGGAAAAAATATCTGCCCGACCTGATTACGGGAAGAAAGATAGGAGCCATTGCCATCACTGAGCCGGAAGCCGGCTCTGATGCGCTGTCCATGAGAACCCGCGCTGTGAGGCAGGGCGATAGGTATATTCTGGACGGAACGAAGATGTTTATCACGAACGGACCGATTGCCGATGTGGTGGTGGTCTATGCGAAGACGAATCCGGATGCCGGTCCGAAGGGCATGACCGCTTTCATCGTGGAGCGAGGCTTTCCGGGATTCTCCAGCGGCAAGACGCTGAAGAAAATGGGGGTTCGGGGGTCGCCGACGGGGGAACTGATCTTCGAGAATTGCGAGGTGCCTGCCAAGAATGTACTCGGGGTCGAAGACGCGGGTATCCGGGTCCTGATGAACGGCCTTGACCGGGAGCGGATCGTCTATTCCATTTGCCCCATCGGTGTTGCCCAGGGCGCCTTTGAGGTTGCCTTCAAGTATGCCCAGCAGCGGGTCCAGTTTGGCAGCCCGATCATCCAGTTTCAGATGATCCAGGAAATGCTGGCTGAGATGGCAACGGAGATCCAGGCGGCGCGGCTGATGGCATACTGGGCGGCGACCCTGGCCGATCAGGGTAGGCGCTCCAGGCTGGAAGCGTCCTATGCTAAACTGTTCTGTTCACAGGTTGGCATGAGGGCCGTGGATAAGGCTGTACAGGTCCTTGGAGGATACGGCTTCATCAGTGAATTTCCCGTAGAACGGATGTACCGTGACATGAAGGGCATCGAGTTCGGTGCGGGGACAACCCAGATTCAAAAGCTTATTATCATTTCAGAACTCCTTCGGGGAGCTGCATGATCTCCGCAAGCAAAGTGCGGCAAACCATTTTGGCAACGCGCTTATAAATTGTGAGCCAACTAGGGCACTGAAAGAAATTGTGAGTGATATTATCAGACGTCTGTTGGTCCTGTCATAACTTGTGCGGGGGGAAGAGCATGATTGCAGGAGGTGATCATGGACCGCGGTTTTATTCGGGTTGTTGAAGAGGGAAGAATCTGTCGGGTTATCCTTGACCGGCCGGAGATCAAGAATGGATGGGATGTCCCGTTGGTGAAGGAACTGGCCGCGAAGCTTATGGACGTGGCTGTCAGGCAGAATATACGCGTAGTGGTGCTGGAGGGAGCGGGAAAAGACTTTTCTTCTGGTGCGGACATGAACCTCTTTAAGGATGAGTTGCCAGCGCCGGTGTGGCTTGAGGGTATGACCGAGGTCGGGCGGATGATTCAAACGGTGAGAGAAATACCGCAACCCATCATCGCCAAGGTAAAAGGAATAGCCTTCGGTGGGGGAGCAGGATTGGCTTTGGCGAGTGATTTCGTCATAGCTGCGCATGATGCAAGGATATCCGTAAATTTTGTCAATATCGGCATCGTACCCGATGCCGGGACCACCTATTTTGTTCCGCGCCTTGTTGGCCTCGTTAAGGCAAGGGAAATCGCTTTGCTTGGCCCGGTGATCAGCGGAAAAGCCGCAGCCGAGATGGGCTTGATCTATCGGTCCGTTTCTCTTGAAGATCTCGATGGCGAGGTCATGCTCCTGGCGAATACCCTGGCCGAAAAATCGCTTGCTGCCACCTCATTAATCAAGTCGGCACTTGACTGGTCCTTTGAGAAGAGCCTCAAGGAGGCCGTTGAATGGGAAGCGTCCCATCAGGCCGTGATGACCCAGAGAGAGGAAATCAAGGAAGTGGGCAGGCAGTTTTTTGCTATGAAACGGAAAAGTGAAGGGTCGTCTTGACCGATTCAAGGAAGGATCCATGAATATCGGTACAATTTCCCGGCGAAACTCTGTTCAGGACCCGGACAGGATTGTCCTGCGCTATGAAGGCAGAAAGTAACGGCAAAAGAACTGAACGGGCGGATCAATCGGCTAGCCAATGCCACTTATTGTTATGGACTTGGGAAGGGTGACAAATTGGCTACTCGGACGGAAAATGTTCCCGCCATTGCGGAAGCAAACTATGCAGCATTACCTCGTAATCCAAGTGGCAAGCTCCTTAAACACGTTCTGAAAAAGGACCATGAAGAATCTTTACAGGGAAAAATAATCTACCGGTTTTGGACCATTATGCCGTGGAGGTGCACAAGATATTCCAGGTAATCACTGTGACGGCTTTGTGGAAGAGGAAATCACGCCGAATGTCAAAGCCGGCCTGTTACGGAGCATGATGCAGACCGCTGTCATATAAACGATACAGGGGGGAAGAAACATATGATGGGTGAGGAAAGAATCTGGTTCAAGTCATACCATCCCAAGGTACCGCACGAGGTCGCCATTGAAAAGATTCCCATGACGGAAGTCCTGACCGGGACTGCGGGAGAACACGGTAGCATTAACGGTCTCATCTTCATGGGGAAGAGGCTTACCTACCGCGAAATGGAGGGGTACGTGAACCGGTTAGCACACGTCCTGATCGATCTCGGTGTGAAAAAGGGAGACAAGGTGGCTCTGCTGCTGCCAAACCTGCCCCAGACATTTATTGCCGACTACGCCATTCACCGAATTGGAGCCGTTACCGTTCCTCTGAATCCTCTGTACACGGAGCGTGAACTGGAATATCAGCTGAACGATTCGGATTCAACCATCGCGATTGCACTGGATCTGCTGTTCCCCAGGATGGAAAGCTTGAAAGGAAAGACGGGTCTGAAGGCGATGATCTTTACGCATATCAGTGATTTTCTGCCGTTTCCCAAAAAGCAGCTATTTCCCTTTGTAAAAAAAGAGATGTTTCGGAAAATAGAGCCGCAGGACGGGATCTATGATTTCATGCATCTGCTCGCCAAATCCAGTGACAGCCCCGTTGTCAGCAAGGCAGCCTGGGACGATCTGGGTACGCTGATATACACGGGCGGCACAACGGGCGTCAGCAAGGGTGTCATGCTTACCCATGCCAACCTTTCCTCGAACGTCCAGCAGTTTGTTGCCGGCTTGCACGATGTGACGGCAGGGGAAAAAATCTTGTTCATTTTCCCGTTTTTCCACTCTGCCGGATACACGGTCAAGAACCTTTGCGTATGGATGGGCCTCACGGACATTTTGATTCCCAGGCCGGATCCGGCAGCGGTTGCGGATATGATCCACGACTTTAGTCCGGATTACGTTGGTGCCGTTCCGACAATATACATAGGCATGCTGGCCCTGGAGAAGTTCCAGAAAATGGACGTATCCTTTATCAAGGGATTTGTTTCGGGTGCAGCCCCTATGCCGGTGGAAATCATCCAGAAGCTGAAGGATCTGACCGGGTCGACACTCTTGGAAGTATACGGTCTCACCGAAACAACACCTGTGACCACCGCAACCCCCTGGCGCGGTAAAATCAAGCCCGGTACGGTTGGAGTGCCCGTATGCAGTACGGACATGAAACTTTTCGATGTCGAGACGGGGACAAAGGAAGTGGCGATTGGGGAGGCGGGGGAAATCGCCTTCAAGGGTCCCCAGGTTATGAAAGGCTATTACAAGAAGCCCGGGGAAACGGCGATGGTCCTGAAAGACGGCTGGCTTTTTACGGGTGACATAGGCGTCATGGATGATGAGGGATACCTGTCCATTGTCGATCGTAAAAAGGATATGATTATTGCCGGCGGATTCAATATCTATCCGAAAGAAATTGACGAGATTCTCTTCGAGCATCCGAAGATCCTGGAAGCATGTACAATTGGTGTGCCGGATTCCTATCGGGGTGAAACGGTCAAGGCTTATGTGGTTGTGAAACCGGGCGAGGTCCTGACGGCAGAAGAGGTCATCCATTTCTGCAGGGAGAGGCTTGCACCCTACAAGGTTCCCAAGCTGGTGGAATTTATTGATACCCTTCCTAAGAGTGCCGTGGGAAAAATCCTAAGGCGCGAATTGAGGGATCTGGATCAGCAAAAACGGGAAGGCAAATAGCAGCGTGCCACAGGGGCATTTTGTTTTTCATATCCTCACGGGTTTTTCTCTGCACGAATGTGCGCGGAAACCCTGCTGAACCTGGTTTCAGCATCTATGACGATAAGACATAAGGAGGATGTCGACCGATGTCACAAACCATTCTTGGTGAAAAAAAGGGGAACATTTTCTATCTTACCCTGAACAGGCCTGACAGGCGCAATGCAATCACCTTTGAAATGATTGCGGAGATGTCTGGAATGATTGAGGGCCTTGTCCTGGATCCTGAAGTCAGGGCTGTTATCATAAAAGGGGAAGGCAAGGTCTTCTCTGCAGGCGTGGATTTCAAATCCCTGGCCGCCCTTGTGGAACATTTCATGACAGACGTTGCTGCCGGTGGTGCTCTAATACGGGCAGAAATTTCGAGATTTCAGGGCCTCGTCAATCGCTTCGAGACGGTGGAAATCCCCATCATCTGCGCCATGCAAAACCGGGTTCTCGGCCTGGGTTTGGAACTGATGCTGGCATGTGATATCCGACTGATGAGCGAGGACTGCCTGTGGGGAATGCCGGAGCTCCGCTTCGGTGTCGTGCCTGATCTGGGTGGGACAGCAAGGCTGGCAAGGCTTGTGGGACAGTCTAGGGCAATGGAGATCCTCATGACAGGAAGGAATTATACAGCCCAGCAAGCCTTGGATTTCGGCCTCGTCAACGGGATTTTCCCGTCAGACATCCTTATCACCGAGGCAGAAAGAATGGCCGCGGATATTGTTGCCATGGGGCCGTTGGCGGTTGGTGCAGTGAAGAGAATTGTCAAGAAGGGGGAAGGGGTGGACCTGATGACGCACCTTGACATGGAAGTTAATCTTCAAAGTATCCTTCTGCGCAGCGATGATTTCAAGGAGGGTGTATGGGCGCTGATGGAAGGGCGTAAAGCGAGCTGGAAGAGAAGATGATGGTGTGGGTCCAGATTTTCAGATCAAGTGACGACGTAATCTGCAGCATGTGTTGCATATATGTGAGATGAACGTGTCGCACATCAACCTCTTTGCAGCGACCAACACTCCATACCTTGGCCAAAATATTTGGGAGGTTCCGGAACAGTGATTGAGGAAAAGTGCAGGGATGTGGCGGAGTACAGCGAAAAAGGGGTCGAGGGCATCAGGCGAACGGGCATTAAAGTCCTGGAATTCAGGGACCGGTATGTGAAGATGCTCATGCCGCTTGCTGGCAATACAAACCATGTGGGCATTATGTATGCTGGGTCCCTGTTCACCATCGGGGAAATAGCCGGCGGGGTTATTTTTGCGGCTGCCTTTGACGCAACGAAATATTACCCGATCGTGAAAGAAGTCAATATCAAGTTTCTGAAGCCCGTCATGACGGATGTGACAATGGTCGTTGAGATGCAGGAGGAGAAGGTGAAGGAGATAGAACACCGGCTTGAAACGACGGGAAAGGCCGAATTCGAACTGGAGCTTGAAATCAAAGATCCTGATGGCCAGGTCATGGCTGTTGTAAACGGGATCTGGCCCATCCGAAAGCGTCCCGAGGGATTCGAGAGTCCCCTGGCGAAGAAAAAGTCGTAGGGAAATGATCAGATCGTGGAAATTGCGGGGTTTCTAACCCGATTGCCATTAACCGTGTTGTGGTTGTTTGAAGAGATTCCGAAAGTGCCATGCAGAAAAGGTTCTGATCCGGATTAGGTGCTGTTTTGAAAGCTACCGTATTAGTCATTGATGATGAAAGGCTCCTCCTGGATTCGCTCAACAGGGCGCTATCCCGGGAAGGCTACCATGTTCTGGCCGCGGTAAACGGGAGGGAGGCACTTGCCGCATTCGAGGAAAACTTCCCGGATCTGGTATTGTTGGATGTAAAACTGCCGGATGCGGACGGTATTCAGCTGCTCCAGAAATTCAGACAGAGGAATCCGCGCTGCCCTGTGATCATTATGACGGCCTATAGCGGCATTAAAGGGGCGGTCGAGGCCATCAAGCAGGGCGCATACGATTATATTGCCAAACCGTTTGACATCGATGCACTGAAGATTCTGGTTGCCCGGTGCCTTGAGGCTCGCAAGGTGCAAGCGGAGGTCCATCAAATTCGTACATCCAACAAGGAGCGGTACCGTTTCAAAAACATCATTACAACCAACTCCAGGATGCGGGAAATCATCAAGCTGGCCCAGCGCGTGGCAGCCAACAGCCGTTCCACGGTCCTGATCCTCGGAGAGAGCGGAACCGGCAAAGAACTGATTGCCAATGCAATCCACTATCACGGCTCCAGGGCGGACTATCCGCTGGTGACCATCAACTGTGCTGTTTTATCTGAGGGTGTCCTCGAAAGCGAATTGTTTGGCCATGAAAAGGGCGCCTTCACCGGCGCAATCCGCCAGAAGAAAGGCCTCTTTGAATTGGCCGATCAGGGAACGCTTTTCCTCGATGAGATCGGCGAAATCAGTCCAAGGACGCAAATCAAACTTCTGCGTTTCCTTGAAGAGAAGGAGTTTCAGCGGGTGGGCGGTACGCGCAGTATTAAAGTTGACTTGCGAATCATTGCCGCAACAAACAAGGACCTCCTGCGCAAGGTCGAGGAGGGAAAATTTCGCGAGGATCTTTATTATCGGCTCAATGTGATTTCAACAACCATACCTCCATTGCGAGAAAGGCGTGAGGATATTCCTTTGCTGGCAAGGCATTTTGTTGAAAAGTACAGCCGTACATTGAATAAACCGGTGAAGGGGTTCAGCAAGGAGGCACTGAGGATTCTGACGGATTATCACTGGCCGGGTAATGTAAGGGAGTTGAAGAATATCATCGAGAGGGTCGTCCTTCTCAGTGATGGAGAGATCATAGCTTCATCTGACATCCCGAGCGAGATTTTTCAAGTGGGAACCGCGGGAAAGGGCTTCATTGCCAACGGAGGTGCGATTCAAACACTGGACGTCGTGATAAGCCGGTATGTGAAGGAAATTTTGGATCGGTACAGGGGAAACCGCTCCAGGGCTGCGGATGCCCTTGGCATCACTCGGCAGAGATTGCGGAGAATATTGGGTGCATCGAGCAAAAAAGGAGGCCATCACGGCGGGGAGGATCATGGGTTTTAAATCGGATTCAAAATATGTTGCTGAAAAAGCTGAAGGAGGTTGCATCTTGGAGCGAAAATTCGTCAATTATGAAGTGGAAAACGGTATTGCTGTTGTCACCATTAATAATCCGCCCATGAATTCTTTGAGTGCGGCCGTCATCAATGAGTTGACCGATGTTCTTGATGAACTGGACGAAAAAGATGACATTGTCATTGCCATCATCACCGGCGGTGGTAACAAGGCATTTGTGGCAGGTGCAGACATCAAGGCTTTCGGTGACCTTGTAGGAAAGAGAGAAATGGTTGTCGAAGGATCTAGGGGCATGCAGAAGTGTTTTAGCAAGGTCGAAAACTCCAGCAAAGTCGTCATTGCAGCAATCAACGGGATGGCATTGGGCGGCGGTTGCGAGTTGGCTGTTGCCTGCGATATACGAATTATCGCAGAGAACGCCCTCATCGGGGTTCCTGAGGTGCGGCTGGGGCTCATTCCAGGTGCGGGCGGTACGCAGCGGCTCGTTCGTTTGGTCGGCAAAGGCAAGGCGAAGCTCATGTGTCTCAGTGGAGACTTTTACGGGGCAAAAGATGCCCTCGAAATGGGATTGGCTGAACGGGTCGTACCTGCTGGGGAAGCTGTCAATGAGGCAAGGAAGATGGCACAGGCCTTCCTTGGTAATGCGCCACTGGCCCTCAGGGCGGCAAAGAGGGCGATCAATGAGGGAAGCGATATGTCCCTTGAGGATGGCCTCATTATGGAAGCGTCTCTTGTGGGGGACCTTTTTATGACGGAAGATCTGAGGGAAGGTGCAGCGGCTTTTTTGGAAAAGCGCTTTCCTGCTTACAAAGGAAAATAAACCATGAAAACGAGAATTACGGAATCATTCGGTATTCAGTATCCTATCATCATGTCCGGAATGAGCTGGATCAGCGTTCCGAAAATGGTGGCTGCCGTTTCCAATGCAGGGGGACTAGGAATTTTGGCTACCGGTCCTCTTAATCCGGCAGAGGCACGGACCGCCATTCGTGATATCCGCACGATGACGGACAGGCCGTTTGGCGTCAACGCATCCCTGATGCTTCCAGGCGGCAGCGATAATGCCAGGATACTGCTGGAGGAGAAAGTTCCCGTCATCAATTTTGCACTTGGGAAGGGGGATTGGCTTGTGCACGAGGCTCATAAGTATGGCGGGAAAGTCATCGCAACAGTAACCAACGCACGTCATGCAAGGCGGGCCCAAGATTATGGCTGTGATGCTGTCATCGCAACGGGGCATGAAGCAGCCGGACATGGAGGGGTTGCCACATCGCTCGTACTGATTCCCAGCCTGGTCGACGCGCTGCAGATCCCGGTGATTGCCGCTGGCGGTTTTGCCGACGGGAGGGGTCTGATTGCCGCACTGGCACTGGGGGCCGATGCCATTGCCATGGGAACACGCTTCATGACGACCCATGAAAGTGCCCTGCATGTGAACCAGAAACGTCTTTCGTTGGAAAAGAACATTTATGACACATTGTACTCTCCCAAGTTTGATGGTATCCCCTGCCGCTTGATTGAGAACGAGGCGGCTAGGAGGGCCTTTAAGGAGCACTTGAATTATCCGGCGGCGTTTTTCAATGCGCGCATTATTGCCCGGCAGCTTCGTCTTCCGTTTATAAAACTTTTCTTAGGTGTGATGTTGTCCGGGTGGAAGAATGCCCGGCAGCTCGCTTACTTTGCCAATGCCTACAAGAAGATCCTGGTTGCAACGGAGAATGGGGATACGGAAAGCGGATTCCTGCCTGTGGGGCAATGCGTGGGCCTTGTCCATGATGAGCCGACCGTGGCCGAGCTTATCGAGCGTGTCGTAAAAGAGGCACGCCAGGTTCTTGAAGAAAAAAAGGTACAATTTGCATAATTTGTACGGTTGGCATCATGCCGGTTGAAAAAAACTGATAAATGTATTAGACAGTGCGTCAATCAGAATCGCGCATATTATCTCAGCGGGGGATAATCGATATGGCGTCGAAGAAAAAATCAAAGGAGCAAGGTATCGACAAACGTATTGTTGAAAGAATGGTCCGTGACAAAAAGATGAAAGCCGAAGATCTGAAGGCGTACCTCAAGAAGCTCCCGGATGTGTCCAGTCTCGCCGAGGAGATGGACGTCGAAAAGGAGCTGACGAAGAAGAAGCGCTGAGCGTTCATGGTAATCGATGCACATGTTCATCTTGAAATGCGGGAGTTTGACAGAGACCGTGATGCCGTAGTGCAGCGGGCCCTTGAAGCCGGTGTTGAATTGATGGTCACAGTTGGCACAACGATTGCGGAGTGCCGCAAAGCGGTAAATATAGCACAGCGCTACCCGGTCGTTTATGCAGCTATCGGCATTCACCCCCATGATACAGCTGAAATCGATGGCGGGACTTACGGAATCCTGAAGCAACTTGCCCGGGAACAGAAGGTTGTGGCCCTAGGCGAGATCGGTCTCGACTTTTTCCGGAACTTGTCCCCAAGGGACACCCAAATTCGGTGCTTCGGTGAACTTCTTGATCTGGCCCTGGAGGTCGATCTTCCCATTATTGTCCATGACCGTGATGCCCATGCCCAGACCATGAGGATGCTCGGAGCTTGGAAGGGTGGAAAGCGCGGCGTTCTTCACTGTTTTTCCGGAGATGTCGCCATGGCAAGGCAATGCCTTGATATGGGCTTCTATATATCCGTTGCCGGGCCCGTAACCTATCCCAAATCCGACAGGCTGGCAGAGGTGGTGCGCATGGTCCCCTTGGAGCGTCTGCTTGTAGAGACAGATGCACCCTATTTGACACCCCAGCCATACCGCGGACAGCGTAATGAGCCAGCCTACGTGCTGCATACCGCCCAGCGCATTGCAGATATCAAGGGTTTCAGCCTTGAGGAAGTTGGTAACGTCACGTCTAAAAATGCCAGGGATCTTTTCGGAATCAATCCTCTTTGATCACTTAACCTGTACCCGCGCAGGTCGTCATGAATTTATTACGGGATTCATCGTACCGACTCATCAAAGCGATGCTAAGAACTCCTGCGGGTCTTGATTTAAAATCTACAAGGACGATGAGCTCGCCATTGCGCAATATTTACAGTTGCAGATTGACCAGGCTAGCCGAAATATGCATCCTAATCATAGGAGCTTGTGCTGTCGAGCCATGGGCATTTGCGGATGCAGCTACATCGCAGGCTGGGCAGAAGCCACTATCTCTAATTGCCAACCCAGCGTCTGTCAATTGTGTAGACAAGGGTGGGGAGTTAATTATTGAGAAGCGGCCGGACGGTGGAGAGTATGGCGTATGCCGGTTCAAAGATGGTAAGGAATGTGAAGAATGGGCCATGATGCGAGGCGAGTGCCCGGTAGGAGGCGTCAAGATTTCAGGACTGGCAACGCCTGCTGCCCGATTCTGCATGATGACCGGCGGCACCTATACCCCGACGGCGTCACATGGTACGCCTGCGGAAAATAGCATTTGTCGCTGGAAGAATGGCGACTGGTGTGAGATTTGGGATTACTACAACGGTATTTGCGGTCCCACCTACAAAAAATCACCGTAACACTGGCCAAAGTGCGGTTCGATCTAATTCCATTTCAAGATGCTCAGATGAAGATATACAATCCGTTTTGGATAGAGTAGATGGCTCTCGCCGGTCAAGATTTTGAACTCCCCAATCATCGATTCAAGTGGGCGGTAAGAGTGGCCCTGACCCAGCATGCGGCCGTCCTTCACCCATATACATCTTGCATTTTATTTAACATTTCAGTAGTATTCCACCGATGTTGATAAAGCCGGGGGTGCCGAGAGGCTGAGAAGATACCCTTTGAACCTGATCTGGGTAATGCCAGCGTAGGGAGTCTATAGCGGCTGATTCTGAATCGCTTCGAAAGCCATCCCGGATCGTCACGAGATGGCCTTTTTTATGCGGGCAGCATGATGAAGGAGGGGGGGCGAATAGTGAAGCGAATCATCTACGTTTTTGCCGGTGGTCCGATACGAGATTTGGAGTTTGTCAGACAGTGCATGGCCAGTAATCCCCCTGTTGACGTAATCTGTGCAGACGGCGGAGCGCGTCACGCGATGTCTCTCGGAATGGTTCCTAGGATGATCGTGGGAGATATGGACTCCATCCGCCCTGCTGTGGAGCATCACTTTCATCAAATGGGCGTCCCGTTCCTCAAAAGCCCGCGAAGAAAGAATGAAACGGACACAGAACTGGCGCTTGAGCAAGCCCTTTTATTGGCGCCGGATAAAATCTGGATCTGGGGCGGACTGGGATTGAGGCTGGACCATACACTGGCCAATCTCTCGCTGCTTCTGCGGGGGCGACACTATAGAACCGACATCAGGCTTGTGGATGAGTGGTGCGAGGTATTTCTTGTTAAGCATGGTGCAGTGATCGAGGGAAATCCCGGCCAAACGATATCCTTCTATCCCATGGCTGGAACAGTGTCTGGAATCACTCTGAAAGGTTTTGAGTATCCGCTGCATGACGGGACCATGACGCTCGAGAATCCTTATGGGATCAGCAATCGGCTGATGGAGCACCGGGCATTGGTTTCAATTGCAGAAGGCTTCCTGCTTGCTATTTTATACCACAAGGCACAGACCTTTCCCGAAGGAGACGAAGCATCATGAAGCCGAAACGAATTTTAACAATTGCAGGTTCAGATTCCGGAGGAGGGGCCGGTATTCAGGCGGACCTAAAAACCATTACTGTTCTGGGCGGGTTCGGAATGAGCGTGATTACGGCGCTTACTGCGCAGAACACCCTGGGCATCAAGGCCATCCACAAGGTTCCACCGGCATTCGTAGCAAAGCAGTTTGATGCCGTGGCGGAAGATATCGGTGCGAATGCCGCCAAGACAGGGATGTTGGTCAGTGCGGAGATCATTCAGGTCGTGGCAGAGAAAATCAGACAGTACGGCATCGAAGAGCTCGTGGTAGATCCGGTGATGGTGGCGAAAGGAGGAGCACAGCTGATCCGTCAGGGGGCTATCGAGACGCTCAAGAAGGCACTGATCCCTTTGGCACGTGTCGTTACGCCGAACATACCGGAGGCCGAGGTACTGTCGGGATTGGTTATCGCCTCCAGGGAGGACATGAAACGCGCCGCCCATATGATACATGGCCTCGGCGCCCGTAATGTCGTGATCAAAGGGGGGCATTTGCCCGGATTGGCGATAGACCTTCTCTATAATGGCAAAGACTTTCTTGAGTTCTCCACCGAGCGTATTAATACGGAACATACCCATGGGACTGGATGTACGTATTCTGCAACGATTGCCACGATGCTAGCTTTCCGGAAGTCCTTACCGGAGGCTGTTCGGGAGGCAAAGGCATACATCACGTTGGCCATACAACACAGTCTGCACATCGGCAGTGGACAAGGCCCCATAGACCATTTCGCTGCCATTCGGGAAGAGGTCAAACGGCTGAGAAACCTCGTGAAATGCGATGTTTGCAAGTGACAATGATCCATTATTGATTGCCAGTCTCGGGAACGTCATTTTATGAATAAGAAAGGTCTTCCTGAAATATCCAAGGGGACTCATCCCCGTTTGATGATGCGGGAACCAGCCAGCTCCGTTCTGTTTCCCGATAGCGGACGGCGGTCCGGTTTATATCAGGCGGCGTCCTCGATCGTGCGCCGCCTCCGCGAAGCAGGTCATCAGGCCTATTTCGTCGGCGGTTGTGTCCGTGACCTGATCATGGGCATGGAACCGGGAGACTTCGATATTGTGACATCGGCCAGCCCCGGAATGGTCGAAGCTCTTTTTGCACGTACCATTCCAGTCGGGGTCCAGTTTGGTGTGATGCTCGTTTTGGAAGGTGGGTACCAATTTGAAGTAGCCACATTCCGTGCCGAGAAAGACTATGAAGATGGCCGTCGGCCTTCGCAGGTTGCCTTTTCCTCTGTGGAGGAAGATGTCCGGAGGCGTGATTTCACGATCAATGGCCTTCTCCTTGATCCGGAGAACGGGCAGGTTATTGATTACGTGAACGGACAGGAGGATATCCGGAATCAAATCGTCCGGACTATCGGGGATCCGGATGCAAGATTTTCGGAGGATCACCTGCGCATGCTTCGCGCGGTTCGCTTTGCAGCCAACCTCGATTTTGAAATTGACGGGGAGACGATCGGTGCAATTGAGCGCCTCGCCCATAAAATAGACCTGATCAGCGCAGAGCGGGTCCGGGATGAAATCACAAGGTCTCTGATCGGAGGTCATGCACGACGGGGTTTGGAACTTCTCTCTGCGTGCGGTCTGCTGGCTAGAATTTTGCCGGAAGTGTTCGCTCTCCGTGGAGTGAATCAGCCGCCTGCTTTCCATCCTGAAGGGGATGCCTGGGAACACACTTTGCGTATGCTGGCGCTTCTGCCATCGGGAGAATCATTTGAGGGGAATGATAGTGTATGTTTGGCCTGGTCTGCCATGCTGCACGATATCGGTAAAGCCGTCACCCGCTCCGAGGATTCGTTTGGCGTGCATTTCTATGGTCATGTCAGCACAGGGGCCCAGATGGCGGAAGACATCCTCAAACGACTGAATTTTTCTAATGATGACAGGAATAAAATCAAGACACTCGTCGGATCCCACATGCGTTTTATGCACGTTCGCCAGATGCGACCGAACAAGTTGAAACGCTTCATCAGGCAGCCGGAATTTGCCCTGCACTTGGAACTCCATCGCTTGGACTGTCTGGGCAGCCACAAAATGCTGGATAATTATGAATTTTGCAGGCAGAAGCTGCAAGAGATGCCAGAAGCGATGCTCCATCCCCTGCGCCTGATCACAGGCCACGATCTTAAGGCAATGGGCTATGTGCCTGGACCACTCTACAAGGAAATCATCCAAGGTGTAGAGGATGCTCAGTTAGATGGAGAGGTTCTTACCATGGAGGAGGCGGTTCGGTTAATTTCTGAAAAATGGCCGCTAAGGCCGAAGATATAGTTTTCCATTGACACCCGGTAAAGCTTATCTTACTATTTCACAAATAAACCGTCACCTAGAGAAGGGGCATGGCCGGGAAACGGAAAGGAATTTTTTACAGCCTGATCATCTTTGGATTTTTCGTGGCTTCTAGGCTTATGCGCCAGAGACCTCACCTTAGGGGAGAAAAGCATCTCAAGGAAATTCCCACCCCGGTTTTATTTACCGTAACCCATGACAGCTACTCAGAGGTGCCATCACTGTCACGGGTTTACTATGCCCTAAAGCCAAAGCCAAACTTTCTCATCATGGTGAAGAACGAGTTTCTGAGCGGTCGTTATCTGTCTACCAATTTCGCAAAGAATAACCGGTTCGTTCGATCGCTCCTGTTGTTGCTCGATAAAACGGGTATCCCGATGGCGATTTTCCGCACTATGAATCTTTCGTCTGTCGAAAGGCCATTTATTGAGCAGGTCAACATGAAGAAACGGGAGCTCAAAAATGCCATATCGGGCCAGATCGGGAGGTTCCGGGAGGGTGCCTTGCAGGGCCTGTCCACCCTGATCTTTCCGGAGGGCACAACCTGGGGATACGGCGGCCTCAAGAAAATTCGCAGCGGTGCATATCAAGTGGTGGAAAGCACCTTTCAGACGGCGAAGAAGAAAGTGTATGTGCTGCCTATCAATGTGAAGGTGGACCGATTGGTCAACGGCACGAAAGACGTCTTTATTAAAGTTGGCAAGCCATTTTTCCTGAGAAAGCCCAAGGAGGAGTTCAACCGTGCCCTGTACAAAACGCTTCAGAAACTCCACACGATTACGTTCAGTCAGATTGCGGCGTTCTACCTGAAACGCCTAGCTGAGATCAAGGATGATGCTGCAGAAACAATTATTATAGAGAAGGAAAAATTTATCGCCGCAGTGGAAAAGATTACACAGGATATTCACAGGCGGGTCAAGGCCCATGTCTTGCCACACATCGACTCGGCCCTGCTTAATCATGAGTATCTTGTCCACAAGGTCAACTGTTTTCTAAAATATTGCAAGAAGAGCAAATACATTCTGGAAATCCGCCGCGAGGGAGAATGCGAGATCCTTATTCTAAGCCGCAAGAGGATTCTTGCCGACTATCCCGCCAAAGATTACCGGAAGCTCAATCCACTCGGATATCATGCCAATGAATTGAAGTCCCTCGGGGAAGACATCATCCGATCCATCTATGATCGCTACCTAGTTTCAAAACACCGGGCGGCCAGGATAAATCCCTATATAACAATTTGATCCATGGACCACCATCCATCAATGTAATTCTGCAGAACATAATAAAAAATCTCCTCAACAATCGGGATCAAGGTCGACCTCATAGGGTCTGAATAGGTAATTGTGCGGCGTCGGACAATACAGGAATCAAACCTGTAATTAAGAATCTAGCCTCTCGTGCTATTTGTAAATCGTATGTTGTAGGCGCGAACTGTCAGGCGCCGATTTTGCGGGCGGTGGAAAGAAGCGAGATGGGAGGTGCCATCATACCGCAAATCTGAACGAGCATTAAAATGACAACAAACATGGTACATCAATATGCAGTAAAATCAATAAAAGCCTTGATTAACACTTGATGTTGCTTTATAATTTTAAAGGATGTTTTGTAAGGTTATGGTCACAAAATGCTCACAAAATTTCAGGTAGGGAGCAAGCCCCCTACCCAGTGGAAATTTTCACATACTCAAGGCAGGAGGTATGCGCAAAATATCAAGGCCAAATTATTCTGACACAGGAAGGAGGGGAGCGCAAACGGGACTTCTATTTTCCCCATACCACCCCTAAGCGATCAACACGCAAAGGGGTAAAACTGGATTTAATGTTTCGTTGATCTGAACAGAACTCTATCTGACAGTGATTGTCAAGTCTGGTATTGACTTCTTCCTTGAAGTGTTGTTTTGCTGATTCAGCCCTTTAATATGACATTACAATCTGTAATCCTTATCGCAGAAAACAAAAAGGGATGGATGATCCGAATCATACTTTTTAAAAGCCCACTATTGTATAATTTTAGAAGTAGATTTCGATTAATCTCAGTTATCGGCTTATTGCCCAAGGCTGGACATATGTTTGACCATAGCGCTCAAAAGTTGCAGGTCTTCGTGTGCCTTTAATATAGTCGTTTGGCCAGTGGAACAAATTTCATTTGATTAGCTTAATATATCTAGATATTCATAGGTAATGGAAGTACTTGACTTTAAAAAATTACATATGGTTATAGTAGGTAAACGAAAATTTAGGAGGGGAAACGATGAAACAATTCTTATGGGCATTCGTGTTGGTTTTTCTATGTTCGACATATCTCTATGCAGAAGAGGTGCAACCTAACCCAAGCACGGAACAGTTGCAGCCTAGCCAAAAAGCGGAAGAGGTGCAACCTAACCCAAACATGGCACAGCCACAGCCTATCCAACAAGTGGAGGAGGTGCGACCTAGGCCAAAGTTTGCATCGTTTCTCTTCTCTCTTTCTGGCGGCGGCTTTTTCCCTATGGGTGATTATAGTGGTTTCAACAACGACTTTGATGGTACTCTTACTCTAGGGGTTACCTTAGGCAGTTTATTTGGTTTTGGTGTCGATATTAGTTACGAGAAAACTGATTTAAACGCATCATATTCAAATAATCAAACCGCTAATACAGTTCAGACCGTTGGTGTTGAATATCTCTTTTACCTTGAGCCAAACCATTGGATAGTGCAGCCCTATATTGCTGCTGGATTTGGTATGTATTTTAATAATCTTGATAATTTGTCAGGACTTATGACTGATGCACAGGAGTATACTCTGCAGAATGGTGGTTCAGGTATAGGTTTTGGAGTGGTAGGGAAAGCAGGCGTACGATTCTTTATTGGGGACCATTTCTTTTTAGGAATTTATGGGAAGTATTATACAGACTGGCAATCAGTAAATATAGACTATATTGGTTCCGGTTATTCTTTCTCCGGAAACAGTCAAACCATTAACTTAGGAGGCGTCGTTGCCAATTTTGAGATTGGCGGTAAGTTTTAATCATGGAAATAAATCTATAGCAAACGTCAAAAGAAAATAGTCGTCACAACAGAGCTGACACATGCCAATGCAATGAACTGAGTTCCTGACACCTGCGACGATAGATTACTCAATGTCAACTTTTTTAAGACTTTTTCTATAAATCTCTAAAAAACGGGGGTTCGACGCTTTATTAATCTCTTTCTTTTCCAGATTTGCATGGTTCCCCTGTTGGATGTTTAGGTTCGTGTTATGTTTTTGAAGTTGCTTGCCTTATCAATGAGTCATCGACACAATCAGACGGACATGAGAGAGGGATAATATGAGACGCAATCTATTAGCAAGACTTACAATGATATTAACGACCATTTTGATAATTGCTGCTTGCGGTGGAGGAAGGGCAACGAATCAAGATCTCTCCGACTTGGGAGCGACCTTTCATGAAAATCCTCTCAAGCATAAATACGATGTGCTTCTCATACAGAAGACAGTCTTTTATAAACCTGAATTTGCAACTGACTATCCGACAGCTGTAGCAGAGTTTGAAGACAGTTTTTTTTCATTACTTCAAAAACATAACAATAATCCATTCATGAAGGTGAGCAAAGAACTTGAGCAGGGTACACTAAATAAAAACACCCTTCTAGTTAAATGTATGATAACAGATATAAGAATAGTCAGCCATGCGGCACGTATGTGGGGAGGAGTATTTGCAGGATCTTCGGATATGTCGGTAGTAGTTAAGCTGATAGATGGGGATACCGGAGATGTTCTTCGAGAAAAGGATCTTACGTCATACAATAACCCTTATGCAGCTCAATGGACGCATGGCAGTTCCGATAGATCACTCCCGGAGGATATGGGAACAATGGCAGCAGCCTATGTGCTTGCAGTTACAAAATAGAGATGGACTAACCACTGTAAGCTGTATAAATCAATATGCTCACTGGGTTAAGACCGAAAACCAGGAGGCGGTCTGCAAGTTGGAAAACACTATTTTTGAAGGAACCGGTTACAATTGGGTCACAAATGCGGGACGGAAATTAACACTCAATGGTTAACTTGTTGATATTATCAATCAACTAGGGAAGGTATGAAAAAGAATCCACACACCGCAAATGAAAGGATTGCTTTGCAGCAGGGAAAATGTCTCTCTTGGCGCTATTTCGGCAGCCAACTTCGTTATCGCCTCTGATAGAACTGAAATCCCACTATTCCGAAGGACCCACCCAGCCGGTCGCCGGTCCATGAAGGACAAACGGGATCGGATTTAATGATCCGCCAACGACGGAAGAGTAAACCATTCCAAGATAAATGCGATGGTTGATCTTGCGGATTTCACCATGTAGGGTGCCATTCAGGCCTTTGTTGAAAGGCTTATAGTCGATGTGAAAAGAATTCTTATTCTTGTCAATGTTTGACAAGGTGATATAAGTCCTTACCCTGCAGGTCCGATAGACCGTTGTCTGGCCGTCTCGCCCCCTTGCGGTAAAAAGGTTATATCCTTCGCCATCGCCCCTCAGCCTGTATGGATAGAATGCTTTTCCGCTCCAGACTCCCGGGCCAAACAGATAGCGGGAATAGTATTCGAAGGGGAGCGCTAAAATACCGATCCGAACGATCTTTCCCCGATATTCGCCAACCATCTCCTCTATAGGCGGGGCATCAGCGGCAAAGAAAAGCTGCATCAACTGTGACTTGTTCAGAGATTTGATGTCAGAGAGCTTAATGTCGCTTGCTGGCACTCCAGCGATTTCATCAATCGTCTGTTGATTCCAGATAGAGGGTCCGTTTTGCAGGATGCTGATAACGAGGATCAATCCGCCAAGCAGGGCCGGGAAAATCAGGATGATCAACACCCGGTTAATAGCGTGAACGATTTGCTTCATACGCTACCCTTTCATTAGATCCGCCGCGTCATCATGCATCATGTTTTGAACTTTGTCACTTTTCCCCACAAGCCCAGAGCAACGGCAAGCTCTTCATGATTCTGGGCATACTGGTCAAGGGGAATACCCCCAACAGCTGCGTCAATAGCTTGACGGAATGCACGTCCACCTGCAACAGGACCATTCGGGTGGGCGTGAATGCCTCCGCCGGATCCGATCATAATGTTGGGTCCCATCTCCCGTATGGCATCTGGCACGTTGGCAGGCGTGATACCGCCGGACGGCATCGGCATAGTGGATTTTAATGAGCCAAATGGATATACCAGTGACCTCACCGTCTGGCTGAAACGTTCCGGGAGGTATGGTGCCTTGCCTCCGAGTGCAAAAGGCAGCACCACGGAGTCGGCCCCGCAGAGGCGGGGGATTTTACCCAGGACAATCGATGACGCAATTCCATGGTAAGGTGACATATAGAATGCTCCGGCCGTATCCATATGGGCAAGAATGGGGACATTGATTTCCGGATCTTCTGCAAGGGCACGCATAGCTTCCGGTCCGACGGCCAGGTAATTCACCATTAGGGCATTGGCACCGGCATCAATTGCCTGCTTGGCCAGTTCGAACATTTTCGGAAGCCTATCCGTGATATTTACCGTATAGAGTGTATGCTCTCCTGTTTCCTCGTAAACTTGGCGTTCTTTTTCCATGTATGCCTTTACCCTAGCCAAGACCCGGTTATATCCCATATCAGCGATCAGCTCGTCGTCTTTTACCACGTCGCATCCGCCCAGGGCAGCTTTATAAAACAGATCAACGCCGACTTCCAAGGGATAACCGCTGCAGGGCTTAATCATATTGTTCAGTAACGGGCGGTCCCTTTGAAGATTTAGGGCCTTGTATAGGCCGTCGATCCCGAACTTGGGACCTTTAAAGCCATCAAGGAGAACTTGGGGCATTCTCAGGTCGATCAGTTTAAGTTTTCCAGCCATGGAGATGTTGCCGACGCAGGCGGTGAGCAGCATCGGAATCTGGCTGTCGATATTTGCTGCCGGAAAGGCTATCTGCACAATATATTGCCGCTCGGTAACGGAAGGTTCCACCGTGTATTCAAAACCCGGAGCTTCATAAACCCCGATCACCTTGGCAATATGCTTGCAGCGGATCTCAGGGGTCTCCATCGGGGTCGGGGTCCATGTACCGGTGGATTGCTCAATGGCGAGAATTGGCGACATCTGGTCCAGATTGAATTCTTTAGGCCAGGCTGTGTAGTAAGTGGCGATGACGTGGTTTTCCATGTCGATACCCTCTGGGAGGGCGTAAGGCTTGTCTTCATAAGGTTTCATATTGCAATCTCCATGTGTTTCGTTATCATTTTCTACAGGGAAATCCTTTCGATTTCACCGTTGGCCTTGATGTGTTCAATCATCAGGGGCATTCCGCTCTTGCCGTCCAAGTGAACGCGTTCTTTGGCCAGTTGAAGCAAGTCTGCGGGTACAACACATGCCTCGGGCGGCATGACCCCTTTCCCCTTAATTTTTCCAGTTGCCATGAGGATGGCGCCTAGGGCGGAAGGGATGCCTGTTCCTTCCCCCATGCCGCGGCCGCGGGACGACATGGAGAACACGAAGGTAGCAGGTTCCCCTTTCTTCTTCCCCCGGACGACTATTTTAAGACAGCCCATCGCTTCTGTAATCCCTGCTTCCCTTGTTAGCCGGTCGCGATTGGATAGGATGTATGAGACGGCAAAGTCAAGCGGTATGACAGGCTGGTTACCGACCATGATCGGCCTGTCACCAATCATCCCCAGCCGCACCACACCCTTGATAAGCTCTGCATAAGCCGGCGGGAGAACAAGTCCGAGGTTTGTGACTCTTTGGATCCCCTTGATGAACCGGGGCAGGGTGATGGTTTCCGGATGCGGATACAGATAGACATTGTAGGTTCCTACGTCTGCAAACTTCGTTGTTTCCTCGAAGGCGACGCCTTCGGGACTGAACATGTCGAGTCGTTTGAACCTGCCGTCTATGAATACGGGAATAGGAACGGACATGGAATGAATGCGATGCTTGACAACGGCCGGACCTTCCATGGCCTCGCCGCCATGGGCGTGGTAAATATCGACTGCCTCCACTGATTCGAGTAGATCTTCGGCGGCAAATCGTACCAAAACATTGGCCACACCGGGGGAACTTCCCATGCCGACCAGTGCCGACACACCGGCTTTCCGTGCGGCATCATCCATTTCCAGGCAAGCCTCCGTTGCGTCAAAGTCATCGCATACATCGACATAGTTGATCTTCTGTTTTATGGCTGCCCGTAAGATGCCCGGGCCGTACTTGTAAAATGGTCCCACGCAATTGAGGACGACATCCGACCCGCGTATGGCCGATTCAACGCTGTCGGGATCTATTGCTTCGACCCGGCAGGCCTGTGCCCCGTCGAATCCGCATGAACATGCTATCCCCGCTGCTTTTTCTTCGTCCATGTCGGCAATAAGAATCTCAGAGAAAATCTTGCTCTCGACGATGGTTTTCAGTGCGACACTGCCGACAGCGCCGCATCCGCCAAGGATTGTAATTTTCATGATTGCATTCCCCCTGTTTTATTTTTCAGCTATTGGCCGGTTGAGACGATGATAGATCCCTTTGTTCTTTTGGTATATAGCCAGAAACTCGCCGAAGAGATCATCATAGATGTTACGGTTGCGCGAATCAGGAATGTACTCTCCACGGACCTTTGTGTATCCAGAAAGTTCTTCAATTCGTGCGTGGCCGAGTGCAGCCAGGGCGAGCAATCCCGCACCGCGTGCATTCGCCTGGATGGGATCCTGCACTTGGAGGATTTTTCGATTCAGGACGTCGGCATAGATCTGACACCATAAACTGGAATTGGCTCCCCCACCGATCATGTGCAGGGGATCCATTTTTCGACCAATGAATTTTTCAATATATTGCAGCACCCATCGGGTATTGTATGCAACACCTTCGAGAAAGGCACGAATGATATGGCCCCGCGTTGTAAAGAGTGAGAGATTGTGCAGGCCGCCGCGCAAGAGGTGATCCTCAGCGGGTGTCCTTTCCCCGTAAAGCCATGGTGTAAAAAGAAGTCGCCCGCTTCCCGGTGGAATATCTTCAGCGATCTTATCGAAGACCTTATAAACGTCAGGCTGCTTCTCCTCACGCAAAAGCTGATCCTTGTGGTAAAGAATATTATCCCGCAGGAAAGTGAGGCATGCTCCGGCGGTTTCCTGCTCATTGGCAAGAAAATAGCGGCCCGGGATCGCAGAGGGCAGGCAGGCCATGTTGTGCAGAATGTCCGTTTTCTTAAACGGCAGATGGCAGGTCAACCATGATGATGTCCCGATATATACATGGCCCTTGTAATCTTCCACGGCACCGGACCCGACAGCAGCCGATTGGACATCTGGAGCGCCACAAACGACCGTAACATCTTTTTGCAAACCAAGCTCATGCGAGATTTCTTTCCTGATTGTGCCGAGAACGCTTAGGGGTGGAACAAGATCAGGGAGCTTTTCCCGGTCTATGCCCGCCATCCTGATTAATGTGTCGTTATAAGTTACCTTTGAAATATTGCGGTTATCCGTCACCCAGTGAAGTGTAATCGAATCGTAAGATGCCGCAAAACGACCGGTCAGTTTGAGATTGATAAAGTTTTTCGGCTCGAGGAATTTATAGGTGTTGTGATAAATATCAGGATGCCGATGCTTTAAGAAAAGAATGTGCGCAAGAGGATCCTTCCCGGAGGGTGAAGGTGCGCCACCGGTTAACCGGATCCATCGCAACAGTTTGCCTGGGGAAAACCCCTCGATTCGGACGGGACCGCCGACAACTTTTCTAACGTAGGATTCTCCCCTGGAATCCATCCAGATAATGGCGTTCATCAAATGGCGACCCTCACGATTTACGGCCACTGTTCCCGACCACTGGGTTGTGCAATTAATGGCCACTACATTGTTCGAGGGTACCCCGCTCTCCCTTAAAACATCCTTTGAGGAGTTAATGACAGCCTGCCACCATTCGTCAGGATTCTGTTCAGCACCTCCATCAGGCAACAGATACAGAGGGGTTTCCCGGAAAGCGAACCCGGCTATATTACCGTCGAAAGACATTAAAGCCGCCTTGCTTCCCGATGTACCAAGATCGATTGTCAGGATGTACTTCTGTTGCATGGATTACCTCGCGGACTTGAGGATATGTTGCGGAACCCACTCAGGCCATGATATCTTAATCAGTGCCGTCAACTTTGTATCATTCCGGCATTATTTTCAATTCATTTTTTCGTTTTTGGCGTTTTTTCAACTGAACACGATAAATTGCCGACAGCATCAAAATCATGCATTGCGCGCGTGATGTTACCGATATTGTTTCGTTTGCGTAAAAAACGGACCTTGAGGTTTTCCCGGCATTTTGCTACGAAAAAAACATGGCGTCTGGGATATCCAACAGGATTGACTTCCGATTCATCATTCTGATGCTCTGTGTGTGTCATTTGTGGGCATGCGGAGGGAAGGCATCGCAATCATATCGCTACCGGACTCGTCCGAAAATGCCTGAACAGGCGGTAAAGAGATACACATTGCACAAACAGCTGGCGCGAATCGGATATGCGATTCAGGCAGGGGCTTTTGCCAAGGTTGACAATGCCGCCCGTCTTACGGAACAGCTGTGCCAGAAGGGGCTCAATGCAACCTATTTTCGGGATCCATCCGGGTTGTATAAGGTGCGTTTCGGAAGCTTCGGCACCAAGGCGCAGGCTAAGGCCCGGGCCGATAACCTGGTGGATACAGGGATGATTGATGCTTATTATATCGTTGCTCCCCAGGATCAGGCAGCGGCCAAGGCTGAAGAATATGGCCCGGATTATCTGAGGGACGAGATTATCAAGACGGCGGAGACCTTCATCGATGTGCCTTATCTATGGGGCGGAACCAACGCTGACAAGGGTTTTGACTGCAGCGGGCTAACAATGGCTGTTTATCAGCTCAATGGATTGACGCTTCCGAGAACCTCCAGTGAACAGTTCGAATCAGGCGAGCCAGTCGGTTTCAGTGATTTGCAGAAAGGAGATCTTGTTTTTTTTGCGACAAGGGGAGGCAGCAGGATCACCCATGTAGGGATTTATGCCGGTGGCGGATGGTTTATACATGCGCCCGGAACCGGGAAGAAAATTCGCGCTGACTCATTTGACAGTGATTATTACAAGGAACGGTTTATTGGCGCCCGCTCTTACCTCTAACATGGAAAGACGATGGGATCCGAAGCCTTTTGGCATGGTCCCTCTTACGCGAAAGCTTGTCGAGGTAAACCGGCCCCTTACCACGTTTCTGGGGAGGGAAAGCATGGATCTGACTTCCACATCGCATGCTTGCTGAAATTTTCGTTATCTCTTCAGGTCTATTAGACCACTGATACTACTTTCTCAGTATTGATTGGCGAACTCACTGCATTTTGACAATTTTTCCCTTTTAGGGCATTTCTGTATTTGATGAATGAAATTGTTGTCTATTTATGCTAAACATCAAACATTGAACTATTGCAGAGTGAGCAATATGGCGAAACGGATCCTGTGTGCTTTTTTCTTGGTCGTATTGGAATTGCTGTCCAGCTGCGCAGTACGCAAGCCCTTGGCTCCTTTTGCGCCCATTGATCTGAATCCCAAGTTGCAATCCGGCGAATATGTACAAAACGTCAACAATTTAATGATTATTTTTGACGACTCCGGGTCAATGAAAGATTCGTATTTGGGAAGCTCGAAATTTAATCTCGAAACCGATATTGTCAACAGGTTTGTTTGGACGATTCCCGACATGAAATTGGTCGTTGCCATGAGAAAATTCGGATTTGACCTCAGGACCTCAGAAAAGACTACCCTGGTATATGGTCCGGTCGAATACGCCTCTGCTCCATTTCAGGAAGCCCTCAGGGGAATCAGGTATCCCAACGGCCCGAGTCCATTGGATCTCGCCCTAAATGCGGCTGTTGAGGATCTGTCATCAACCCTTGTACTGGGGAAAATAGCGGTTATCATCATATCCGATGGAGAAGACATGTCCGTTTCTCCGCTGGTTTCTGCAGAGAGATTGAAAGGCATGTACGGAGACCGGATCTGCCTCTATACCATTCAGGTTGGTAATGACTCGACAGGCCGGATGCTTTTGGAAAGAATTGCCACCACAGGCGGCTGCGGGTTTTACACCCAAGGGGATAAACTGCTATCAAACATAGATGTTGCCGACTATGTAGAAAAAGTTTTATTAGCAAAAAAACCGGTCCAAACGGCACAGCAGACGAGAGTGCCTTTGCCGGCAACGCCGCCGGCTGCCTTGGAGAAAACGGTGACGAAAGAGGTGTCAGCCCCAACAGCCCCTCCCCTGAGTTTCAAGGCTGAGCCCGTGCGGATTGTTCTGAATGTTCAGTTTGATACCGGCAAAGCGGATATCAAATCCAAATATAATAGTGAAATTAAGAAGGTTGCCGACTTCATGTCGAAATATCCCGCATCCATGGCCGTTATTGAGGGACATACGGATAATGTCGGTAAGAAAGTTTATAATCAAAGGTTGTCCCAAAGGCGTGCGGAAAGCGTCAGGAAGTACCTCATAGAGAAATTTGGTATCCGACGTGCACGGATCAAGGCCATGGGCTATGGTATGGATAGGCCGATTGCAAGCAATAAGACTGCAGAAGGCAGACAAATGAATAGGCGTATTATCGCTGTTGTCGAAACTACCGCTATTAATCAATGACAAGTTAAGGGATTTTTCTCTTCAGGGCCCTTTGCAGTTATTCTTAAGGCTGAATTTTTATATTCCTTTATCACCTTCTCGTCCGTGTCCAGAAATGATATGCCGGTGATAAAGGTTCTGCCATCCAGAAATCTCTAAGAGATATTGCTTCTGTAATCATTTTTAGCGGGAGTTATTATAATTGATGCCTTTCTCGCTTCTTTTAACTCTTTTCTTCCCTCGCATCTCATTTGTCCCAGCCTAACCAATTCCGAATCAGCAAATAAAAAACAACCGCAAACACACCGATGGCAATCCAAGCTGGCATAGGGAATGAATTCCAAAGGCCCTGTAGATGCCAAAAAAGGTCGTAAAATATTTCGGATGCCTTAGATGTCAGGGTACCATATTCAATCATCGTTCCTCCTTTCTGGGGATTTAAATTTTTCCTTAGGAGCTTTTTTCGAACCAGCTTCAAATGGGTTCATAAATTTTATGAGGGCCTTACGCATTGCTTCTTTTGATGCGGCCGTTCGGGTAGAGTCGTTGCGTAGCAACCACAACATGAGTCTCAAGCTTTAAAGACACCAGGCAGCGCGCGCTCCCTCCTCTGTTGCATCGATGATCCTTCGCGGATATCGGACATCTCCAGCGGTGATATACGGAATGTCAAGGCTTTCTATCACAGCCTTAAGATGGTCTTTTGATTTCATGCCTACCGCAATGATAACCTGGTCAACAGGTGCAAGGCGCTTGTCTGTGCCAGAGGTTTGTATATTGATCCAGCCGTCTCTGATTTCATTTACGCACGTGTCATAAAGGAATCTGCAACCGCGGTTGCGAAGCCGTTTGTGGAGCATATAGCCATGGGATGTAAAGGGAAGGACTGGTGAAGCCTTCAAGGCTTCCGTGATTGTGACTCGGCCACCTCGCTCGGTCACGAAATCTGCCGTCTCCATACCGATGAGCCCTCCACCAACGATGACGACATTTGTACCTACCGGTATTTCGCCACTCAGGATCTGCCAGGCGTCACAAACAATTTTTTCATTGATTCCCTGAATATCCGGAATGATTTTTTCACCGCCTGTAGCAAGAATAACGGCATCGGGTCTTTCCGAATTCAGCATTGCTTCCGTTACCGCTATTCCCGTCCGGATATGTGTGCTGGATCGGCGAACCTGCGTGATCAGCCATGAAATCCAATGGCCATAGATTTCTTTATAGGGTGGCTTGCTGGCGTAACGAAGCTGTCCGCCCGGCTCTTTTTCCTGTTCGAAAAGCGTTACATAATGGCCAAGTCTTGATGCTTCCAGTGATGCGGTTAGCCCCGCAGGTCCCGCGCCAATTACCCAGACCTTTTTTTTCCGGTGTGCAGGTCCCGATGGGTAGAGCATCTCCTGGCCGGTTTCCGGGTTAATAGCACAGCGGATGCTACCTTCGCCAAGCATCAGGCGCTCAATACAACCCTGATTGCAGGCAATGCATCGACAAACATCATCCGGACGGCCGGCTTTTTCTTTCAGCAGGAAATCGGGATCGGCAAGAAATTGACGTCCGAAGGCAACCAGGTCCGCTTGTCCGCGTGCAATGATCTCATCAGCATGGGCAGCCTCGGTAATTCTTCCGACAGCGATAACGGGGATGGCAACGGCCTGTTTAACTCTAAGAGCACGGGTAACATTGAAGCCCGGTTCGTATTCTGCGGGTGCACACGTAACACCGCCCGGACTCCCATGGGTTCCAAGGGATGCATGGATCAAATCTGCCCCCGCTTGGACAAACGCAGGCAGAAGAGGAAGAAGGTCCTCGACTGTATAGCCACCCTTGATGAACTCCTCCATTGACAGCCGCAGGGATATTGGGAAATCATCGCCGACCCGTCTCCGCACCTCCTGAAGTATCTCAACGATAATTCGTGCCCTTTTTTCAGGCGATCCCCCGTATTCATCCGTTCGCTGATTGGAAAGGGCGGATAAAAACTGCATAAGCAGATAGCCGTGAGCCCCGTGGATCTCTACCGCATCAAATGTTGCTTCCCGAGCTCTTACCGCAGCTGAGCCGAAAGCGGTGACTATCTCCTCAATATCCAGCTTTGTCATCTCTCGTGGAGGGATTCCGTAAATCATGCTTGGAGAAGGTGATGGGGCAATGGCCTTTCCTTTGGCGAGCATGTAAAGACTTTCACGACCTGCGTGATGAAGCTGGGCAGCAACGCGGCATCCCTCTCTGTGAGCCGTGTCAGCAAGTCGCCGCAGACCGGAAGTATGGCGGTCTTCAAAAGCGCACAGTTGCGTATTAATGGCTAGCCCTGAGGGATGGACTCCGATGATCTCTGTAATGATCAAGCCTGGTCCACCCTTGGCGCGGCGGGCAAGATAAGCTATGGAAGCATCGCTTACCGTCCCGTCCGGGTTACCTAGGTTCGTTCCCATGGGGGCCATGACGGCCCGATTCTGCAGCCTCATATTGCGAATGCTTAGAGGTGAAAAAAGGCTATCAAGCTGGGCCATGGATATACCCTTGATTGATCGTGACTTGAAGAGGCCACCAGATTGTGTTGTAGGGTAGCCCTCCGTATTCATCGGCAAAAAGTCGCTTCTTTGCGTATAGGACAGTGATCTTCCTGTCAAACAAATATTTTATGGTTTCAATTGTATGAAATATATTGACAGCGCGAGGATGTTTCACATAAAGCGCATACCATGAAATTGGCTGGATGACGCATCGCCAAAAGCTGCTTCGGGATATATAATACGGGAAGGGGAGTGATTTGTGGAAATGTTTGAAAATTTAATGATTACGGGTGGCTGCGGATTTATCGGTAGCAACTTCATCCACTTTCTGCTTGGAAGGAACGATTACAGGGGCAGGGTTCTGAACGTGGACTGCCTCACTTATGCCGGGAACCCTGAAAATCTCGTCGATGTGGAGCGGAGGTCAAAAGGGCGCTATGTGTTCCTGAAAGCCGACGTCCGTGACAAAGTGACCATGGCGTCTATCTTTCAGGATTATAAAATAGATGCCGTATGTCATTTCGCTGCCGAGTCGCACGTAGACCGTTCCATAAGAAATCCTGACAGCTTCGTCCAGACAAATATAGTCGGGAGCTTCAATCTTTTGGAATTGTCGAAAGGTCAAAAAGGCTTCAAGCTTTTTCACCATGTCAGTACGGATGAAGTATATGGCAGTCTCGGCGAGGAAGGACATTTCACCGAGACGACTCCATACCGTCCGAACAGTCCCTACTCGGCATCTAAGGCAGCATCAGATCATCTTGTCAGGGCCTATCACAAGACCTATGGACTGCCGGTTACTGTTTCAAACTGCTCCAACAATTACGGTCCCTTCCAGTTTCCAGAAAAACTGATCCCCTTGACTATCCTCAATGCCCTTGAAGGAAAATCCCTGCCAGTTTACGGAGACGGAAAAAATGTTCGTGATTGGCTGTACGTGACAGATCACTGCGAGGCAATCTGGAGGATCATGTGTGCAGGTGTGCGGGGTGAGACTTACAACGTCGGGGGCGAGGCGGAGATGGAGAACATCACCATTGTACAGATGATCTGTGATATTCTTGATGAGAGCCGGCAGTCCCTATCAGGCAAACCTCGAAGGGAGCTGATTACCTTTGTTCAAGATCGGCCAGGTCATGACCGCCGGTATGCCATCGATTTCAGTAAACTCCGAGACGCTTTGGGGTGGACACCGAAGGTTACCTTTTATGAAGGACTTCGTCGGACCATTGCCTGGTATCTGGATAATCAGCCATGGGTGGAAAGGGTTCGAAGCGGGGAGTATCTCAGGTGGATTAAAGAGCACTATGAACAATGATCAATGTGCGATGACGGATGTCATCGCGAGGATCTAAACGATGTGGCGATCTCGTAAATCATGCGCGTGGACATCACCCTGACCCCGCTTTACGGTTTACAACATAGCAAGTAATGCTGCTGGAATAGACCACAAATAAATTCTGGATAACAAATTATATGTGTGAGTGACACTACCGCGCATCAGGGGATCAGTTGTTCGCAATATCACCGTTCTGGTCATTACATGGTGTGATGACGAGCCGGCAACTTTCAAGGTACAAAATGATGGCCAGGATGGAAATAGCACCTTCGCTTGTTTTAAAACGGATATTCTCCTCCGCGCTCTATTCTGTCGAACCCTATCGCAGAACCAGGGGACACCTTGATGCAATTCGTTTCGAGTACGGACAGGGTAACTATGAGCAACTGATCATCGCGGGTTTCGGCAAGGCGGCGTTTCCCATGACCAGGGCTGTGGCCGAGGGCTTGGGTGACATGATCAGCACGGGCGTTGCGGTTACAAAACAGGGTCACGCAGGGCCATGGATATGTGATAGGATCAGGTTCATAGAGGCAGAGCATCCTGTCGCCGGTGAACATAGTGTCTATGCGGCCCTTGAGATCACCCGCCTTAGCCGGAAGTGCGCAGAGGATTTTGTTCTATGTCTCGTTTCGGGAGGCGGATCTGCCTTGATGGTATCTCCAGCAGAAGGAATCACTCTGGAAGAAAAACAGGCAACGGTGGAGCTTCTTCTACGGGCCGGTGCCCCCATAGAAGACCTTAACGCGGTGCGGAAACACCTGTCGCGAGTGAAGGGCGGGCGCCTGGCGGAAATTTTTTATCCCGCTAGGATTGCCGTGCTGGTTTTGTCTGACGTTATCGGTGATCGTCTGGATGTCATTGCTTCCGGCCCCCTGTATCCCGATGAGACAACATATGCGGATGCAATCTCCATACTGGCAAGGTATGGCATAGCCGATCTTGTACCGCAGGCTGTCAAGGCACATCTGAACATGGGTGAAAAAGGTTACATTTCGGAAACTCCCAAGGTTGGCAACCGGGTATTCGATCGCATAACGCACCATATCGTAGGAAGTAATAGCGTTGCTGTTCAGGCTGCATGTGACGAGGCGGCAAAATTGGGGTTTAAGCCAGAAATCCTTACCTGTGAACTCGGCGGTGAAGCTGGTAAAGCGGCAGCATGGCTTGCCGATAAGGCCCTTGGCGTGAAAAGAAAAAAAGGCGAGGATTCGAACTCCGAACCCGTGTGCTTGATTGCCGGTGGTGAAACAACAGTGACGGTGAGGGGTGCGGGGAAGGGTGGCCGAAACATGGAAATGGCTCTTGCTTTTGCTCTTGCCATTGAAGGCCAAAGCGGCATTGCTTTTCTATCCGCCGGTACGGATGGCACTGACGGACCCACCGATGCAGCCGGCGCAATGGTTGATGGACAGACGGTTTCCAGGTCTGCGGCAATTGGCCTTGATGCAAGGGATTATCTGAGAAGGAATGATTCCTACCACTATTTTCAGCGTACCGGCGGCCTTTTCAAGACCGGGCCAACCGGCACAAATGTCATGGATCTTCAACTCATCGTCATTACGTCTTGAATTATGAAATGTCGGCCACCTCGTTAATCCGCTCCATCATGCGCTGAAAAATTTCGTCTTCACCACCCATCGAGATGGACAGGGCGCCTGTTGGACAGTTGGTCACGCATCTGCCAAATCCCTTGCAGGATGCTGTGATGACCGGACGATTGTTTACCATACGGACAGCGGCCACGAAACAATTATCTTCGCATATTCCGCAGGCGTTGCATTTACTCTCGTCACGGACGATGGAAATGCCGGGAAGCGGCTTGCATGCCTTGTCAAGGTTGGGACCACGATTTTTCATATGAGTCCGGTACAAGCAGCAGCAGTCGTCACAGAAGCAGATGAACATTAGGTGGTTAAATTTTGTAAGCCAGAAGGCCACTGGATCAATCCAAGCATGTGCAATTTTGGCTACCAAACCCGCTTCAGCCGCTTTTTTGATATGGGCTATGGCCTCATCTCTCGTAGCGTGATGGCCATGCGACAGATGCATTCTGTCTGCTGCCTTGCCCAGCGCCATGCAGCCGATGTTTGCCGGATGATTGGTGCAATGTAACAGTCCGCGGCAGATGCATTCATCTAGAATGAAGATATCCGATGCCTGGGAAACGAATTTTTCGACAATCCGGCACGGAACGGCAACACTATCAGGAGCAGGAACTGGCACGTTAATCGGTACTGTCGTAATTTCATTGTATGGGTAGGCAAAGAACGGATTGATGACCCATTTCAGGACTGGCCCATTGCTGAGGACCTTGGCGGCCTTCATGAGCGGCCATGATAGGGTAACCGACAGCTTTACAAAAGGATTTGTTTGATCCATGGCGAAGTATGTTCATGAGATTCTCACTCGTCGTTCATTGGTAATTAACGATGCTGCCTATTCGGTGCAGGAGAGCCCCTCTGTAGCCTGCGCATCATCGACAAAGACTTCCACCGCGCCATTGGGACAAACCGTGGCGCAACGTCCACAATGCTTGCACCGGGAGACATCACGAAATATTTTGTTGTTTTCAAGGCGAATGGCGCCCATAAATCAATCTTGCTCGCATGTGCCGCAGGCCTTGCATTTCTCCGGATCCGATATGATGTGGACCCCTGCCAGTGGAATGATAGATGCCGCGGCCCGGGCAGGGAGGTATTTCCCTGATTGGAGGATTGTGCAGCGGCAGCAGTGGCAAATCGTCAGGAGTTTACCTCGGTCTCGAACGCCCCCATATGAAGTTGTCGATCTGGACCCGGCCCAGCATGGGCATCAAGCCCTCTTCCAGTGTTTTATGAGGATGGCCGATTGCCTCGTCGATGCTTACTTGCCGTGCAATACGAGGATCGATTTCCCTGGTACCTTCTCCAAGCAGGGTACAGCCCATGGCAACCGGATGATGACTGCATTGCTTTGCATCGCGGCAAGTGCAGTGCCCTATAATGACGCGATGAGAGGATCTGCGTATCAACTCCTCAACAACCATCGTTGGCAAAGGAATGTTTTTCGGACCGGTCAAGGGTTCATTGATCGGAATGTAGGAGACGTGGAAGTTTCTATTTGAAAACAGTGGCAGCACGGAAGCGGCAAACACCGGCCCTATGACAGGCAGAGCTGTCAGCCGCGCACTGATCCATGTAATCGGTCAGATTTTAGCCAGAAAGGGCAACCACCATTCAGGTCTGCGCGACATGATTCAGCCTCCAGGCTCACGCATCAGCAACTGCACGATTAGAAAAGCTAACGGCCACTTTTGAAATCATCGCGGAGTAATTCTCTTGCAATGATCATGCGGCGGATTTCTGAGGTTCCGGCCCCAATATTCCAAAGCTTCTGATCGAGGTAATGGCGTGACACGGCGTATTCCTGGCAATAGCCATAGCCTCCGTGGATTTGTATCGCATCACTGGCAATCTTGGTGCCCATCTCTCCGCAAAAGAGCAGTGATGCAGCAGCCATCCGGTCAAGGTCTGTTCCCTTACCGCCCATTTTACTCTCTAGTGAATCGCAGTATGTGGCGGCACTATATGCCATCCAGCGTGATGCCATGTAGCCAGTATACATGTCGGCAAGCATGGATTGGATCATTTGGAAGGACGCAATCGGTTTGCCGAACTGTACCCTTTCTTTGGCGTATTTTATGCTGAGCTCTAAGCAAGCACGCTGGGAGCCAAGACTGCATCCGCTCAGGCAAATTCGCTCTGTACATAGACCGCTGGTTAAAACGGCCACACCGCGGTTGTAGGTGCCAACGAGGTTCTCTTCCGGTATTTCCATGTCATCAAAGGTAACAAGTCCCGTAGGCGATGTTCGCATGCCCCATTTCTTTATTTTCTCACAGGAGAAACCTTTTGTTTCTTTGGGGAGAACGAAAAAAGTGGATATTCCATGTGGCCCAGCGTCAGGGTCCGTTTTGGCATAGAACAACATAAAATCGGCAACCTGTGCATTGGTGATAAAGGTCTTGCTGCCATTGATGATAAAACGGTCACCTTTCTTAACGGCCCGCGTCGCCATGCTCATTGCATCAGAGCCCGCATTGGGCTCGGTAATGCCCAGGCATCCGATATGCTCACCGCTGCAGGCCTTGGGAAGGTAAGTCATCTTCTGCTCCTCTGTGGCATTGCGGCGGAAATTATCATAACAGAGCGTTTGGCTTGCCCCCATGGTCATTCCGAGGGCGTTGCTTACACGTGAAACCGTTTCGTAGGCAAGCAGCGTCTCCGTGTACCCCAAACCCACCCCGCCATATTGTTCTTCATAGGCAATGCCGTTGATTCCCAGACCTCCCAGTTGCCTGAAGAAATCCGGTGGCATTTCGTCTTTTTCGTAAAGATGCTCCATCTGCGGCTCAAGCCATACAGATGCCCAGCGCCAAATGCTTTCCTCGAGCATTGTTTGCTCTGCGGAAAAATTAAAGTTCATAGACATTGGCGAACCTCCTACAAAGTTCTCACCCTGAGAATTGTTTTTTGCTAGCAAATATTGATTGACATGTCAATCAATATTTAAAAAGTGCATCGCGCTGTTCAAGAATAAACTTGGTTCGATGAAGGGATGAAAAGGAGGCGCATTATTATGACTACTTGACAATGTTATAAGATTTGTGCCATTCCTGCAAAAATTGGCTGCTCTCTTATGCTTAAAGATTAACGTCCCATGCTAAACCAAAAGGAGGGATCATCAATGGCAGCGATGGATGATCAGGCGGCATTCACCAAAACATTGCAGGAAAAATTCGAGAAGAAGCTTATAGACCACGAGATTGCACAACTTGAGTACTGGAAGGTCCAATTGGACAAAATACTGGCTCTGAGACCTGATGGAGTAGCTTCATTACAGCTACACATCCGCAAAGTTTCCGATATGATGGGAAACAGGATCAAAGTGCTAAAGAGAGGATAGCATGCAGGAGGTCGTGAATTTTTTATTTGAAGTGGGAATGTTGCAAAAAACGCCTCGAACAGGCTACCAGTTTCTCGGCTCTGGAAATGAGTCCGTCGCAGAGCACATTTTGCGAACAATTTTTGTAGGATATGCACTCAGTCGGCTTGAAAAGAATGTTGATGAGATTAGGATACTCAAAATGTGCCTCTTCCATGATATCCCAGAGGCCAGGACAGGTGATATGAATTACGTGAACAAGAAATATGTAACCGTCCATGAGGAAAAAGCTGTCCGCGAATTGACGCAAACCCTGCCGTTCGGTGAGGACATCCGCGACATCCTTTATGAATTCAATGAGAAAAAGACCATGGAATCAATGCTTGCCCATGATGCGGACCAGATTTCTCTGATTTTGCAGCTGAAGGAGCACGGAGACTTAGGAAATAAATATAGTGAAGAATGGATCACTTACGCCGTGCGAAGATTATGCACAGACGCGGCTAAAAACATGGCAGAAATGATTTTGAAGACGGATTCAACAGATTGGTGGTTTAAAGATAAGGGCGATTGGTGGGTCAATGGTCAAAATCCTTAGAAGGAGTGGCATCCATGATAAGAACCATTGAAAAGAAGGTATGGTACGGATGGACTTTTCTCGTTCTGCTGTTTTTTGCGTTATTAGCCTGCGGTGTCAGCAAACAAAATCTGATCAAGGCTAAAACACAGATGGATATTGGTACAGCGTATATCGAGGCGGGCAAATACAGCATGGCAATTGGAGAGCTTGTGAAGTCCGCAGAGTTGAATCCCGATGATCCTCGGGTTCATTACTTTTTGGCCCTTGCTTATCACAGCATCAACCTTGAAGATAAGGCGAGCAAGGAAATCGAAAAGGCAATCAAGCTCCGTAAGGATTATGCAGAGGCATATAACCTTCAGGGGACAATTTTATTGGGGCAGAAAAAAAACGATCAGGCAATCTCGGCCTTTGAAAAGGCCCTCTCCAATGTGACATACGATACCCCGGCAGTATCACTTTACAATATGGGTATGGCCTATTACCAGAAGGGGGAATACAAGACGGCCGTATCAAAATTTCAGGAGGCAGAAATTCGCGAGCCGAATTCCATCATCATGCCTGCAATTCAGATCAACATGGCTTGGACATACTTCGCTATCGGTGAAATGGGCCATGCCATCGAACGGTTTAAAAAAGCCCTGTCTATCACCCCAGATATTGCCGAGCCATATTACGGTTTAGGGAAGTGTTACTATGAGAAAAAGGATAAAACGCAGGCGGCATCGGCATTCAGGAGTGTCATCAGGCTCTTGCCGAATTCGGAGATGGCGGAAAAATCCAAGGAGAACCTGAAAAATATGGGGATGACGGTTGAAGAAAGCGTCAGCGTACCTGTGATCATTGAAAAGAAGACAAGATAGGGTTGGTATTAGCAATGGCAACAAAAAAGCAGAGGCGAACAGAGGCGACAAAATCCAAAAAGATGAAAAAGGAAAAAAGGACACTTTTCCTTACTTTCATTGTCTTTGGATCGGTCGTGTTTCTTGTAGTTTTTTTTGTAACAATTTTTGATCTGATTTTTCCTACGACTGCAGGGAAGGGCACTCTTGCCAGAAGGGAGAAAGCCGCTTTCATCCTATATTTCGCAGACGCAAACGAGCGCTTTCTTGTGCCCGAAAAAAGGTTACTGCCCAAAGAAAAGAGCATGAAAGATCAGGCGGTAATTCTGACCAGGGCACTCATCGATGGCTCGAAGGCGGGGCATGTCTCTACATTTCCTACCAAGGCTACCCTTCAGGATGTGGTCATCGGGAAAAACGGCCTGGCCAGGGTAAGCTTTGGCAGAGATCTTATCGACTATCATCCAGGAGGTAGCACCAGCGAGATGACAACCATTTATTCCCTGACCAATACACTGACGATGAATCTTCTCGGTATCAAAGCAGTCAAGATTCTCATTGACGGCAAGGAGAGAGAGACCCTCAAGGGACATATTGATATCAGCGAGCCATTCACATTCAATAAGGAGATGATCGTACCGGCCGGTTCCTAGTCAGTGTCCATGGTTCAGGATGGTTACATTTTTTATGGCAACTAAAACAAAGCTGTCAAAAGTTCGCAACATCGGAATTATAGCACATATTGATGCAGGCAAAACAACTGTAACCGAGCGGATCCTTTATTATACCGGAAGATCCTACAAGATCGGGGAGGTCCATAATGGCGAGGCCGTCATGGATTGGATGCCGCAGGAGCAGGAACGAGGCATTACAATTACGTCGGCAGTGACAACCTGTAGCTGGGAAAATCATGAGATCCATATTATAGATACACCGGGCCATGTGGATTTCACCATCGAGGTGGAGCGTTCCCTGCGCGTGTTGGATGGCGCAGTCGTTGTTTTCTGTGCCGTGGGAGGGGTTGAACCACAATCGGAAACCGTATGGCATCAGGCTGATAAATATGGCGTTCCAAAAATTGCTTTCATTAACAAGCTGGACAGGGTTGGTGCGGATTATTTCAATACGATAAGAATGATGCGCGAGCGTTTCAACTCAGATCCGCTGGCCATCCAGATTCCCCTGGGATCGGAAGACTCCTTCCGAGGGGTGGTGGACCTGATTCGGATGCAGTGTGTTACATGGGAAGATGACACACTAGGAGCCGTTTATCATTATGAGGAGGTTCCATCTTCGATCCTTGCGGAAGCTGAGCAGCATAGAGAAAAAATGATTGAAATGCTTGCCGAGTATGATGATGAGTTGGCCGAACTGTACCTTGATGGTTCTCCCCTTGCTGAAGATCTCATCCACAGGGCCATCCGTAAATCAACCCTCTCCCTAAAAGTCGTACCGGTCATGTGCGGTGCAGCTCTCCGTAACAAGGGGATTCAGCCCGTCCTTGACGCCGTTGTTCGTTACCTGCCATCCCCTGAAGACATCCCCCCGGTGAAAGGGATCAATCCTCGCACGAAAGAACAAGAATCGAGGTTCAGTAGCGTCAAAGAGCCTTTGGCCATTTTAGCATTCAAGGTCATGCAGGATGAAGGTCGGAAACTGACATATTTAAGGATATACTCTGGACAGCTCCGCGTGGGTGAAGAAGTGTATAATGCCGTGAAGGGCCGCAAAGAGAAAATTGCCCGACTTTTAAAAATGCATGCCAACAAACGGGAGCGGTTGGAACAGGCTGGGGCAGGGGATATAATAGCTGCAGTTGGCCTCAAGGAGACCACAACCGGCGATACGCTTTGTGATGAAGCCTATCCGATACTTTTAGAGCCGATCGATATCTACGAGCCCGTTATCAGCCAAGCTATTGAAGCCAAGACGCCTGCCGACCAAGAGAAGCTTAGTGCCGCCCTTGCCAAGCTCCTCGAAGAGGATCCAACGCTGCGCGTCAAGTACGAAGACGAAACGGCCCAGACGATTATTTCAGGAATGGGAGAGTTGCACCTCGAGATTCTCACGGACCGTCTTACGCGCGAGTTTAACGCCCATGTCAATATTGGAAAACCCAGAGTTGTGTACCGTGAGACTATTCAAAAAACAGTGGAGAGTGAGGGTAAGTTTGAGAAGGAATTGGGAGACAGAAAGCACTTTGGACATGTTTGCTTACGGCTTGAGCCAAAACAGAGGGGAGAAGGGATTGAAGTAGCCAACCACCTGAACGTACTCGATATCCCAGAGGAGTTCCATGAGGCCATTGAGGAAGATGTGAAGGAGGCTACGGGAAATGGTGTCGTGGGCGGTTACCCTATGGTGGATATCAGGGTAACGCTTATTGGAGGATCTTACAGGGAAGGCGAATCAACGCCACAGGGATACAGAATTGCATCCCTGACGGCGTTCCGCGATGGCTGCCAGCAGGCGGAGCCAATTCTTCTGGAACCTCTCATAATGGTAACGATTACCACGCCTACAGATTTCATGAGCGAGGTAATTGGGGATATCAATACCCGCCACGGTGAGATCCAGTCGATAACGCCGAAGGGGGCAATCAGCGAGATCGTCGCAAAAGTTCCTCTCAAATCGATGTTTGGATATTCCACAGACCTGAGGTCTGCAACACAGGGGCGAGCTGTCTTCTCCATGCAATTCTTAATGTTCGACAAGGTTACTTAAAAGGGTTGTGTTTTACCTAACGTTTTTGGAAAGAAAGAATTATTGTTGTGTCTTGAGTGAAATTGCCCTGCTTGAAAACCAGGAGAGAACGACTACGACCGGTGCCAAGGCAAACTGTGACTTCCCCGTTGTTCAAAGAGACGATTTTCTTATGCCTGCGGAAAAAAGGATCATAAGCTTGGCTTCTGGGTGCTCATGAATCTTGTAAGAGTCGTAAACGCTCAGCTCTGTAAAACTGTCGAGGATACAATTAGGCTGACAATTGCCCTTGGCATCATTCTAAAACCATAGTAGGCAATGGCCAAAACGAATAAGCCGGATGCAACATCATTACTGGACAAGGACAGACTGCTCCAAAGCATCTTCCGGATCAGTACCCTTCACCCTGTGCCTTCACGCCTGTCTGATATGCTGAAGAAGATCCTGGACGAAGTGGTAGATACTATCGGTTTCAACCGAGGAATCATCCGTTTGTTTGATGAAACCGGGCAAAATCTTGAGGCAAAGGCGGTAAAAAATTACAGCCCGGAAGATGAAAAGACAGCTTTCAGCATTGCCCTAAACATCCACATTCATGACTGCTTTTCTACAAAAGTAGCGAAATCTGGACGGCTGATTACCATCGAGGATGCCTCTTCAGATCTGATCTTAACCGAAACGGATCGAATGCTGACCAAAATATATCAGCATGGTACCATTATTTGTGCTCCCTTAAAGATTGAAAATGAGGTGATCGGCATCATTGCAGCTTGGTCGGAGGAAAAGAAGAAAATTTTTCCCCAGGAGAAAGATCTATTCCTGACATTTGCCCGCTTCATCGGCATGATAATTTACAATGCCCGCCTCTTTGAAATGGATGCCGAAAAGATCCGTCAGCTCCTGATTCTTCAGGAGGCCGTCTCTGATCTTCACACTAGTTATATTCTGGATAACCGGATCAGGGACATACTGTTTGACAGCTCCATGAAGATAGCCAACGCTGGCAAGGCTCTCATATATTTCTGGGATATCAAGAAAGACCGGTGCCTGGTCAACGATGGGGAGAAAGTCCTGATAGATGGCAAAAAGGCTTGCGATGAAAAGATTGGCCCGAGTATTATTCGCAAAGCGATTGATTCAAACGAAGTCATGATCAGGTATGAAGATACGCCGTCTGATGATACCAGGCCAGTTTTTGCAGGTTATCTCTCGGAGGTTGCAATACCACTCAACATCAAGGAAAAATTCAAGGGCGCTTTGTATCTGGCAAAAAGATCGGGGAAATATACCCGAGATCAGCTCAACGTACTCGATATCCTAGTGAAGAATGCTGCGACTTCCTATGATAATGCGATCATGCATTCTCTACTTTCTCTTGAAGCAGAGACCCTGAAGTCGGAAGTTGAGAAGATGAAGGAAAGGGAGAATGTGCTGTTAGGCTTTCAGGATATTGTCGGCACGTCTAGCAAGATGACCGCCCTTTTTCAAGTCGTCAAGGACGTGGCCGGGCATAACACAAATGTCCTAATTCAGGGAGAAAGTGGAACGGGCAAAGAGCTTTTTGCCAGGGCCATTCACCGACAGGGCAACCGGAACACAAAGCCTTTTGTGGATGTTAATTGTGCGGCTATCCCTAGTACTCTTCTGGAAAGCGAGCTCTTTGGCTATGAAGCGGGTGCATTCACGGATGCAAGGAAAAGGAAAATCGGCCTGCTGGAATATGCAAACGGCGGGACGATGTTTTTGGATGAAATCGGCGACATGAGCATCCAGCTCCAGGCAAAATTTCTGAGGATGCTTGAAGACGGCTATATCCGCCGACTGGGGGGCACGGAAAATATCCCAGTAGATGTCCGCTTTATCTTTGCAACAAACAAAGACTTATCAAAAATGGTCAGCTACGGATCTTTCCGTGAAGACCTCTTCTATAGGATCACCGTTGTGCCGATAGTAATTCCGCCATTGCGCAAGCGGCCTGATGACATCGCCCTGCTGATTCGGTATTATATCGAAGAATTCAATAAGAAATTCAGAAAAAACGTCAAGGGTTTGGATAAAGAATCCGAAGCTGTACTTAAGACATATTCCTGGCCAGGGAATGTCCGGGAGTTAAAGAATATTATCGAGCGGATCATGATTCTACATAACGTCGGGGCGACCATCACACTTAACCATATCCCGGCGGAAATCAAGGAGACAGCAGATATCAAATCAATGACACGTTTTGACGTGAGCCAAGTTATGCCTTCGGTTCCCAGGGAAGGAATGGATTATGACAAATTTCTTGATGAGGTGACGCGACGGTTAAAAGAGAAAATTCTCAATGAAGCCGTCCGGATCAGCGAAGGGAATATAACACGCGCAGCCAGACTGCTCAGCATCTCGCGTTATAAACTTATAAGGGAAAGGAAGAAGATCTTTTTTTCTGATTAGTATAACTTAGTACAGCAAAATATCACGCAAAAAGCCTTTCTGTAACTGATGTAAAAAATCGAAAAGACAGTTGACATAAATGATGTAAGAAAAAAATCTTTTAGCACCCGCGCGTTGAATCTCGCAAATCTATTTCTTAAAACATCAGATGGGGTCATCAACGAAGTACATATAGTTGCCCAAGGTTATTTCTTTGGTCTAATTGAGCGGTCTGTCCTATGTAGGGTGAAATGGTGAAAAAATACATTATATTACTTTTTGCCTATTAGACTGTTGTTAGGCTATAATTCTTGCCCATATGTAATTTTTCAGTTGAACAAACATAGTTTACAAGGTCTCGCAATTATGATCAGCAGTGTAATTACCGCACGTAGTGTGCGTATATTGCACATTACTTTTCATCCCTTTGAAATTCATTCCTCCATAAAATTTGTTTGAAAATAGGTGCGATATTCGCACATTCGAAGGACTACCTGTGCTTAGTGGGCGTTTCGTTTGGTTTGGCGGTCTCAGTGTAATCGAGAAAAAATTACCAGGCAACTGATTAATATTTAACGGAATAGATGGATTTAGAGGTAGGGAAAACTGTTTTCCGGGTCAGATTGGCATTATATTTGCGTAATTCACAATTAAAGGCCTCTGGAGAGCGGGGAAAACCTTTAAAATAAAATTACGGCGAATGAATTTTGGGAAAGGTTGCACTCAGAGGTCTTGCGGAATAATAGATTTGTCATAAGCAAAATGTACATGAGTCAGGAGGCAAAAAAGGCCAGCCGATCGCATGAAGCGCTGGGTGTTAAACAAGAGGAAGCATCAACGGTTAACAAAGAGAAATTGAGCGACTTTAACTTTTTCGTGTCGGACGCGGAGCGAGGTGAGGCGTCAACTAAAAAAGAAACCGAAGAGGCTAAGAAAGGAGAAGAAAAAAAAGATAAGAGTATTTCCTTTTTCCTTCCTGAGTAGTTCTGCTGGTGCTTGAAAGAGTTGTTTTGAAATCGGTGGATGGTTTCTTCCCCTCCTTTCCATCCACCGATCCCCCCCTGTAATCTGATGGGATTGAAGTTAATCCTGTTCAGCACATATATAAAAAAGGTGGATGGTTTGCCCTACCATCCACTTTTTTTTGGCTTGATGAGAGCTTTATATTTAGACTTTGAATCGGAAAAGAACGATGTCACCATCCTTCATGATGTAATCTTTACCTTCGGATCGAATAAGCCCTTTGTCTCGTGCCATCTGCCAGCCAGTCTCGCGAATAAAATCATCATAATGAATGACCTCGGCACGGATAAAACCCCTCTCTATATCGCTGTGTATCCTACCTGCGGCAACAGGAGCGCGCGTACCAGCGGGTATTGTCCACGCTCTCAATTCCGGACCTACTGTGGTGTAAAATGTAATCAACCCCAAAAGATCGTATCCTTCATGAATCAGTTTTTCCAAACCTGACTCCATAAGACCCATATCCATGAGATAAGCCTTGCGTTCTTTCACCGGAAGCTCAACAATTTCAGCTTCAAGATTACCGCAAATGACGATAACTCTGGAGCCTTCTTGTTCGGCATAGCTCTTCAGGCCGGCAATCATAGGACTGTCTTCTTTAAGTGCTGATTCTCCAACATTGGCTACATAGAGCACTTTTTTCGAAGTCAGTAAAAACAGTGAACGGACAATAGAAGCAGATGCTTGATCGAAATCCTGTTTTCTTACAGGGTGTCCCTGGTTAAGGGCATCTCGAACCGACAGGCAGAGGTCAAGCTCTTTCGCTGCAGATTTGTCCCCGACTTTTGCCATACGCTGTGTCTTTTCGATTCGTCGTTCTACAGTCTCAAGGTCGGCAAGTATAAGTTCCGTGGTTACGATTTCAATATCTCGAATAGGATCGATCACTCCCTCCATATGGGCGACATCGGGATTCTCAAAACATCTTACAATATGCACTACGGCGTCAACTTCCCTTATGTGCCCCAGGAATTTGTTACCAAGACCTTCCCCCCGGCTGGCACCTCGGACAAGGCCGGCAATATCCAGAAATTCTATAGTTGTCTGTGTCACTTTGGGCGGATGGATGATGTCGGCGATCTTCAGAAGGCGTTTATCCGGAACGGCGACAATACCCGTGTTGGGTTCCATTGTGCAGAAAGGATAATTGGCCACCGCTGCGCCTGCTGCCGTAAGAGCATTGAATATGGTAGATTTGCCGACATTGGGAAGGCCAATAATACCGCATCTGAAACCCATGGATGTCTCCTTCCTTATGGTCACATGAATATGTTTCAGTGTCTTATATTTTTATGCCATTGCAAGCAAGGCGAAGCTATCTAATAACAAAGTTCATGAGATTGCCACGGCAGTTAAGACACCTCCACGTAATGATGGCGCTTGTAAAATCACCCCAGGCTCTCTTATATAAAAGAGCGAGTTTTAACATTAAAATTTGTGATGACTGTATGTTTTGTTTTTGGACAAGTTCTGACGTGCAATGTTTAGTGATGCCACATGAGCCGGCGTTGTACCGCAGCACCCTCCGATAATGCTCGCTCCTGCCTCGATGAGCGCCGGCAGATAAGAAGCCATGATCTCCGGTATTTCAGGATAATGTATTCCGCCATCGCTGATAATTGGCAGTCCCGCGTTCGCATGCACAAGGATCGGGATCTTTGCATTTGCTGAGCGTATCTCGCGGGTAATCTCTACCATCTGAGCCATTCCGTTACCGCAGTTTGTTCCGATGATATCCGCACCTTCATCAACCAGAGCATTAACCATTTGGGCCGGACGAACCCCCATAAAAGTGCGATAATCCCCCTTTTTCGTCTTCTCAAATGTGAACGTGCAAATAATCTCCAGACTGGTGTTTTCTCTCACAGCCCGGACAGCACAGAGTGCCTCATCAAGAGCCGTGAAAGTCTCAATGCAGCAAGCATCGGCCCCGCCCTCCTGCAATGCTCTGGCCTGCTCGCAGAATGTTTCATACAGTGCAGCCTCAGTAACATCTCCCATCAGAAGGATTTTGCCGGTGGGACCGATGGAGCCAAGGACATTCCGGTCAATTCCGGCTGCCGCCCGTGAAATTGACGCTGCCGCGACATTGATCTCGTGCACCCTGTTTGCGAGATCATAGCGTTCCAGTTTGATCCGGTTGCCGCCAAAACTGTTTGTTTCGATCATATCGGCCCCTGAGGCAATATACTGGTTTGCTACGGAAAAAACTGCATCAGGATGCGTGAGATTCCAAAGCTCGAGGCACTCGCCGGATTGTGCACCGAGGCCCTGAAGTTGCGTTCCCCATGCCCCGTCGGAAATCAATATTTGGCCATCCTTTACCCGTTCACTGATTTTTAGCATGACCGAGATTCTCCATCATTCGTTTCATTATATTTACGGGAACATAAAAATTCTGGCAATAAAAAAGCGCCCCCGATCCGGGGGCGCTTTTTAGTTCATGGTTCACAAAGCCTGGACTACTTTATCGCGGTAATTCGCATGCCGTAGAAAGACCGGTACACGAAGGTTAGCGCAATCAGCGTAAATAAACAGGCCAGTCCAAGCTTCAAGTGAGTGTTGGTCATCGTTACCGCAATTTCCGTTGCAAGCAGACCAAAGAGGGTCGTAAACTTGATGACCGGGTTCATAGACACGGACGAAGTATCCTTGAAAGGATCGCCGACGGTATCACCCACAACGGTCGCCTCGTGGAGAGGTGTGTTCTTCTCACGGAGGTCGACCTCAACGATTTTCTTGGCATTGTCCCAACAGCCGCCTGCATTGGCCATGAAGATTGCCTGGAACAAGCCAAAGAAGGCGATGGCTACCAGGTAGCCGATGAAGAAGTATGGATTGAAGAACGACATGCCGAGGGCCATGAAGAAAATGACCACAAAGATATTGATCATACCTTTCTGGGCATATTGGGTACAAATCTTCACAACTTCCTTACTATCTTCAATCGACGCTGTTTTTTTGTCCAGATTGATGTTTTCCTTGATGTACACGACGGCGCGATAGGCCCCCGTTACGACTGCCTGGGTGGAGGCACCGGTGAACCAGTAAATCACGGCACCGCCCATGAGAAGCCCAAGGATGATTTCCGGCTGAACCAGGCTCAGCTTCGCAATGACATTGCCAAAGAGCCGCTCTAGCAGGATGATGATTCCGAAAACCATCGTTGTTGCCCCAACGACGGCTGTGCCGATAAGGACCGGTTTAGCCGTCGCTTTAAATGTGTTGCCGGCACCATCACCTTCTTCAAGGTATGGTTTGGAATTTTCAAAATCAGGCTCGAAACCGAAATCTTTCTTGATTTCGCTCTTAATATTGGGGATGGACTCAATCATGGACAACTCATAGATGGATTGGGCGTTATCTGATACGGGCCCGAAACTGTCCACTGCGATTGTTACCGGCCCCATGCCCAGGAATCCAAACGCCACAAGTCCGAAGGCGAACACCGGAGCGGCAAAGAGAAATTCCGGCGGCATGACATTCAGGATTGAAGGATTCTTTGAGACCAGGTAGGCGATCAACATGAGAACCAGAATGGTGAGCCCTTCCCAGAAGGCGGAAAAGTCACCTGCCACAAGCCCGGAAAGGATGTTCAAGGAAGCCCCTCCCTGACGGGAAGCATTCACGACCTCTTCCGTATGGCGCGATTTTGTGCTTGTAAAAACCTTGGTAAACTCGGGAATCAACGCACCGGCAATGGTCCCGCATGAAATAATCACCGACAGGGCCCACCAGAGGTCGCCAAACTTTTCAATCGGCTGCAGATCGGACAGCAGGTAATAGCTGGCCGCAAAAGTCACGCCAATGGAAATAGCCGAGGTAAGCCATACCAAGTTGGTCAACGGCTGCTCGAAGTTGAACTTCTTCTTGCCGACATAGAGGGCATTGCTAATGGCGTGATTGAGAAAATAGGAAACAAGAGAAGTCACGATCATGAGGATTCTCATGGCGAAGATCCAGACAATCAGCTTGGCGCCCATACCCTGGTTGCCGAAAAGGGCCAGGGCCAGGAACGCGATCAGGGCCACACCCGTGACGCCATAGGTTTCAAAACCGTCAGCGGTGGGACCAACACTGTCACCCGCATTGTCGCCTGTACAGTCGGCGATGACGCCGGGATTCTTCGGATCGTCTTCGGGAAGATGAAAGACGATTTTCATTAGGTCGGAACCGATATCAGCAATCTTGGTGAAGATACCACCGCAGATACGAAGTGCGCTGGCGCCCAGAGATTCACCGATGGCAAATCCGATAAAGCAGGGGCCGGCCAGTTCCTTGGGGACATATGCCAGGATGAGGATCATGAAGAAGAGCTCCACACTGACTAGGAGAAGACCGACACTCATGCCGGAACGGAGGCATACGTTTACGATTTCAATCGGTTTTGCGCGCAGGGACGCAAATGCGGCACGGGAATTGGCCACTGTGTTGATCCGAATGCCGAACCAGGCCACACCGTAGGAACCGAGGATCCCCATGACGGAGGCGAAAAGAATCAGCAGGATATTTTCAATCGGCATGCTCTGCAGGCCGTAAAAGTAATAAACCATACAGAGTGCGATCAGGATCCACAGGGCCAAGAGGAACTTACCCTGCTGAAAGAGATAGGTCTTGCAGGTTTCCCAAATCGTGGCGGAAACGTCCAGCATCGATTTATGGGCTGGCTGGTTCTTTGTCTGAATGTACTGAATGATACCGAAGAGAAGCCCGATGGCACAGATCACGAGCCCCCAGTTCAGGATGGAAAGCCCGCTGATCATGCCGCCGATAAAGCTGACATTCGTCAAATCGGGCAGCTTGATGTCGGCTTCGCCGGCGAAAACCATAGGGGCCATGAACAGGAACATAACCACCATGGCGGTCATAAATGACCAGAGACTACGTTTACTCTTATACATTATTAACCTCCTCAAATTTTATTAATGGCATTGCAAATGAGATTCATGACCGGCCGGAAACGCATATTTCCGGATTTTACATTTCTTCCTTATGGTTCGGTCCGTGATACTTATTCATTGCAGCCTGGATGCCTGACAAAAGCATTTCCTCGATTGCTTGACCTGCCGTTGAGACGATTTCCGGTACGGTCGTTATCTCCTCCGAAGTAAAGGGTGAAAGAACATATTGTTCCACCATACCACTGTGAGGAGGGCGGCCGATGCCGACCCGGAGCCTTCGGAAATCCTGGCTACCGAGGTGCTCTACTATGGAGATCAAACCCTTGTGTCCGCCAAGGCCGCCGCCCTTTTTTAAGCGGATCACACCAAGCGGGAGGTCCAAATCATCGTGGACCACTATGACATCATCATGGGCTTCGATACGGTAAAATTCAAAGAACTTTTTGACAGATTTTCCGCTCAGATTCATATATGTCTGAGGCCGGACAAGCAGGATCTCCTCAGTACCAACCCGCCCCTTGCCATAAAGGGCGCCGAATCTCCTGCGGCTAATTGGTATTTGCCATTCTTCGGCAAGCCAGTCCAGAACCAGAAAGCCCGCATTGTGCCGTGAAAAGCGGTAAAGATTTCCCGGGTTTCCCAGTCCGACGATCAGCTTCACGTGAGATCTCCATCCTCAGATTCCTGAAGGCTGACAGGATGCGAAGCCATATCCGTCCCCGGTATGCGGCCGCTAAGCCTCTTTCTCTTCCGCCTTCTGCTTGATCACCTCGGGCTCTGTGGGGCCTGCCTCAAGCTCCTCAGCCGGCTTGGCAACTTCTTCAATGCGCGGTGCTGCCACTGTGACAAGGGCTGCGTCCATGTGGTCTATTATGGTAACGCTGTCCGCGAATTTAACGTCTTCTACATGAAGTACATCACCAATCTCCAAACTCGACACATCAAGCTCGATTTTTTCCGGGAGATCTTTGGGAAGGCAGGATATCCGTATTTCACGTTTTAATTGATGGAGCTCCCCTCCATTCTGGATTCCGGCTGCCACCCCGATGATATGGATCGGAATATCGAACGTTACCTTTTGGTCCATCGCCAACTCGTAAAAATCCGCATGCAGGATTCTTCTGCTGAGGTTGTCACGCTGAAGCTCTTTGATGATGGACAACTTTTCAGTTTTTTTGCCGCCCTGGTCGAAAATAAGCTTGATGAATACGTTATCAGTCTTGCCTTTCATAATGTCCAGAAGATCAATATTCTGAACCAGGAGAGGAACAGACTGTGAGTCCGGGCCATAAAATACGGCGGGAATCTTTCCTATCATTCTCGCCCGTCTTGCCGGACCCTTGCCGGATTCCGTTCTTATCCAGGCTTGTAAAGTACTTGCTTCCATGCTGCCTCCTATACAAACAGTGAACTGACCGAATCGTCGTAATAAATGCGACGGACCGCTTCGCTGAGCAAGTCTGCCACGGGAAGAACTTTGATGAGCCTGCAGGCTTGGGCCTGCTCGTGGAGCGGAATAGTGTCCGTGACGATAACTTCTTTGATGATGGAACCTTCCAGACGTTCAATGGCGGGTCCAGACAGGACAGGGTGTGTACAGCACACGGATATGTCCCGGGCACCGGCATTTTGGAGGGCCATTGCTGCTTGGACAACCGTTCCCGCCGTATCAATCATATCATCTAGAATAATGACCTTCTTGTCCTCAACGTTTCCAATGATATTCATTACTTGGGCTTCATTCGGGCCTTCCCGCCGCTTGTCAATGATGGCCAGGTTGATTCCTAACCGCCTTGCAAAAGCCCTAGCTCTTTCGACTCCGCCGGTATCCGGCGACACGATGACCGTATTTTCATCATAGTTGCTACGAATATAGTTGAGCAACAGGGGTGTCGCAAAGAGATTATCCACTGGTATATTGAAGAATCCCTGAATCTGACCGGCATGGAGGTCTAAGGCGAGCATACGGTTTGCGCCCGCCGCGGTGATCAAGTCAGCGACAAGTTTAGCGGAGATAGGCGCCCGGGGTGCCACTTTTCGATCCTGGCGGGCATATCCATAATAGGGGATGACAGCGGTGATTCGGTCAGCAGAGGCGCGCTTCATGGCGTCGATCATAATAAGAAGCTCCATCACTGTCACATTAACCGGCGGGCAGGTGGATTGAATAATAAAAACATCCATTCCCCTTACATTTTCATCAATTTCGACACGTGTCTCCCCATCGCTGAAGGTCGTGACATTTGCCTTTCCAAGGGGGACCCCGAGCCTGTTACAAATTTTTTTTGCCAGTTCGCGGTTCGCATTCCCTGAAAATATTCTTATTCTTTCAAGCATCTATAGCCTCTCAAAACGGTATATTCTGGCTGGGGCGGGAGGATTCGAACCTCCGTATGCAAGATCCAAAATCTTGTGTCTTACCGCTTGACGACGCCCCATTCTTTACAGGTTTGGTACTGGCCGGTGGCTTGAGAGTGCAAATGATGGGTCCGGGAAACCCGAACTAGATGGAATGAGCCGTAAAAACAAGCCCCACGCCTTTGCTGCGCAGAGTATCAGCCGCCTCCAAAGCCGCCGCTTCTTGATCGAAAATGCCAAAAACCGTCGGCCCGCTTCCCGCCATAAGAGCGCCACTGGCTCCATGCCTGAGCAGCAGTTCTTTCAGATGGTGTAACTCAGGGTGGAGCTTTAAGGTTACGCTTTCCAGGTCATTGTGAAGAACTGCAGCCAAATCAGGGGCCTCAAGAAATCGCGGGATGCTATAATTTATTGTTTCTTTTGTCAATCTGAAATTGAGCTCTTCATAGACCTTTTTTGTTGAGATTTCATAGCCCGGATTGATCAGAACGAACCAGTACGGCGGAATATTCCGAGCCTCTTCGAGCCGGTCTCCGATCCCAAAAGCCCATGCCGTCTTCTCAAACAGGAAAAAGGGGACATCAGCGCCCAGGCGGGTTCCGAGATCCATCAGTCTCTGCATGGAAAGGGGATTGCCTGACATTTCGTTCATGGCTGCCAGGGCTGTTGCGGCATTGGAGCTGCCGCCGCCGAGACCGGCTGCAATAGGGATGTGCTTTTTGATTACGATTTCAATTCCGCGGGAGGGTAGGCCGGCTGTTGAGAAAAATGCTTCAGCGGCCCGATATACAATGTTTTCCCTATTTTCTGGGAGATGGCTGTCCGGGCAGCGGATAACAATACGGTCGTTTGCTGGGAAAATGGTCAGTTCATCATAAAGGCTGATCCGCTGCATCAAAGTTGCCAGATCATGATACCCGTCTTCCCGCTTTCTCAGCACACGGAGATGAAGGTTAATTTTAGCTGGCGACAGGCGCCGGATCATCAACCACCTATCTCCTTGACGTAGCGCATCCGCAACTCGTAAAGAACGCCATCGATCAGCGATTGTTCCTGGCTGTCAAGGTTGCCTTTGGTCTTTTCTTTCAGCATACCCAATATATCGATGGTTTGCTTGGCGGCAGTGATATTCTTTTCCGCTTGCTTGGTAAGAGGATCTGGAAGGTCGCCAAAATGGAACATGGCGGAAGTGCTGAGCGAAAGGACGAAATTGACAAAATTCACCTCGGGATAATGCTCCTGATCATCCGGTTCCGGCGCCTGCTGGTGTTCGGTCTGACTGACGCTTTCCTTCTTCTTTTCACGCCGGAACTCTTCGGCAGGCCCTTTTTTTTCCTCGAAAACATCCGTCCTGCTTTCGCCGGCCTCATCAAAGAGGCGTTTGTCCCGCACCACGAAACCCGGTCCTTTCTTTTCCCCTTCCATAGTATGCTCCTTGATATAACGCGTTCAATAAGCCCTCATCGTGGGCGCATGCTCCTAAGCCTGGCGATTCTTTCCTCTATGGGAGGATGGGTACTGAATAGCGTCATCAGCGATCGTCCGGACAGCGGATTGACAATAAACATATGTGCAGTGGATGGATTGGCATCCATCGGTATGGCTTCCGAGGCCCGCGACATCTTTTCTAGGGCACTGGCCAAGCCGTAAGGATTGCCTGAAACCTTTGCTCCCCCTTCATCAGCCATGTACTCACGTGAACGGGATATGGCCATCTGGATGATCGTCGCTGCGAGCGGTGCCAGGACAGCCATCAGAACAAGGCCGATAACACCACCGCCTTCGTCGTCACTGTCCCGGCTGAACCCGCCAAAAATGGCTGCCCATTGGGCCATGTGGGCCAGCATGACAATAGCGCCAGCAATGGTTGCCGCTATAGAACTAACCAGGATGTCCTTATTCTTGACATGGGTCAATTCATGGGCGAGGACGCCTTCAAGTTCACCACGATCCAACATACGCAGGATTCCCTGCGTAACCGCTACCACGGCATGCTGTTCATTTCTTCCGGTAGCAAAAGCATTGGGTGTATCTGTAGGGATGATATAAACTCTCGGCATGGGCAGGGAAGCTTTCAGAGCCAGATTTTTTACCACGGAATAGAGTACAGGAGCTTCAGCTTCCGTGACTTCCTGGGCGCGGTACATCCGCAAAACAATTTTGTCTGAAAACCAGTAACTGGCAAAATTCATCAAAGCAGCAAAAATAAAGGCGATCACGATACCATGCTGGCCACCGAAATATCCGCCGATAAACATCAAGAGTCCTGTAAGGGCTCCTAAAAGGAAAACTGTTTTTAATGTATTCACTTTCGATCTCCCTTTGTTTTGCTTTTCTTGAAAATAATGTCGCCGTCCGATATGTCAACCAGAATATGGTCTCCCTCGACAAAAGTTCCGTCGAGTAGCTTCATGGCCAACGGATCAAGCAGGAACTTTTGAAGAGCCCTTTTCAGAGGCCGAGCCCCATAGACAGGACTGTAACCGATGCCGGATATATACTCTTTTGCAGGCTCTGTCAATTCCATGGTCAGCCGGCGCTCGGCAAGGCGTTTCCTAACTAGGCCGAGCTGAATTTCGACGATCTGCTCAATGTCCTGCAGTGCTAAAGAGCGGAACATAATAGTGTCGTCAATGCGGTTGAGAAATTCCGGCTTGAACGCAGACCTGAGGGCATCCATCGTGCGCTGCTGCCGCTGCTCTTCTGTCAAATCAAGATCCTGAATCCATTGGCTTCCGATATTCGAAGTCATGATCACAACAGTATTTTTAAAATCCACTGTTCGCCCGTGTCCATCCGTCAGGCGTCCGTCATCCAGGATTTGCAATAGAATGTTGAAAACGTCCGGGTGCGCCTTTTCAATCTCATCAAACAAGAGTACTGCATAAGGGCGCCTGCGAACCGCCTCTGTCAAGTGTCCTCCCTCATCATATCCAACATAACCAGGCGGAGCGCCAATCAGGCGGGCAACGGAGTGCTTCTCCATGTATTCGGACATGTCAATGCGGATCATGGCCTGTTCATTATCGAACATGAACTCGGCCAGTGCCCTAGCCAACTCAGTCTTACCGACACCGGTAGGACCAAGGAAAATGAATGAACCGATGGGGCGATTTGGATCCTGGAGGCCTGATCTTGCGCGCCTCAGGGCACTTGAAACAGCGGCAATCCCTTCATCCTGGCCAATGACCCGCTGTTTCAGCCGCTCTTCCATATGGATAAGCTTCTGGACATCGCTTTCCATCATTCTGGAGACGGGAATGCCCGTCCAGTTTGCAACGACTTCCGCCACATCCTCCGCATCAACCTCCTCTTTAAGCATCTTGGAACTCTTTTGAACTTTCTCCAACTTGGTCTGCTCCTTTTCCATCTCCTTTTGCAGCTCTACAAGAGTACCGTATCGAATCTCCGCTGCGCGCTCCAGGTTGCCTTCGCGCTGCGCATTCTGCTCTTCATTTTTGAATGTTTCAATGCGGCTTTTGATTTCCTGTATTTTCCGGATGGCGTCTTTCTCGCTTGACCAGTGCAGCTTCATTTTGTTCATGTCTTCTCTGAGCTTGGCCAGCTCCTTTTCAATCTTATCACGGCGCTCTACGGATGTTTTGTCCGACTCCTTTTTCAGGGACTGCCGCTCAATCTCCAGTTGGACAATCCGGCGGTCAATTGCATCGATATCCGCGGGCATGCTGTCCAACTCGATCCTGAGACGTGATGCCGCCTCGTCAATCAGATCGACGGCCTTATCCGGCAGAAAGCGGTCACTGATGTACCGGTTCGACAGGGTTGCCGCGGCGATAATCGCCGAGTCCTTGATCTGAACACCATGGTGGATTTCATACCGTTCCTTGAGACCACGTAAAATGGCGATGGTGTCCTCCACAGAGGGTTCTTTAACGAAAATGGGCTGGAAACGACGCTCCAGTGCGGGATCCTTTTCAATATGTTTCCGATATTCATTTAATGTCGTTGCACCCACACAGCGTAGCTCGCCTCTAGCAAGGGCTGGTTTCAGCATATTGGAGGCGTCGACAGCTCCCTCTGCAGCACCGGCGCCCACTACGGTGTGGATCTCATCGATGAACAAAATGATTTCACCCTCCGCATCGATAACTTCCTTCAGAACTGCCTTAAGGCGCTCTTCGAACTCACCACGATATTTCGCACCGGCAATAAGGGCACCGATATCCAAGCCGATTACCCTTTTGCTCACAAGCGTCTCTGGTACGTCTTTGTTAACTATTCTCTGCGCCAAACCCTCTACAATTGCTGTTTTCCCCACACCGGGCTCGCCGATGAGAACGGGATTGTTTTTCGTGCGGCGCGTGAGGACCTGCATGATCCGGCGAATCTCATCGTCGCGGCCGATGACGGGATCGAACGATCCCTTGCGAGCCATTTCGTTAAAGTCCTTCGCATATCGCTTCAGAGCCTGGTATTTCTCTTCCGGATTCGGGTCCGTGATTCTCTGGTTGCCGCGAATTTCGAGCAATGCCTTTAGAATACCGTCCCGGGTAATACCGGCAGCCCGAAATATCCTTGTGGTGGGTCCTTCCTTCTCATCTGCCGTCGCCAATAAAATATGTTCAACGCTCACATACTCGTCCTTCATCTGCGCCGCTTCAGTCATGGCGCGATCCAGGATCTTGTTGAATCGCGGTGTAATATATGGCTGTCCTGCACCTTCTATACGTGGCAATTTTTCTATGCTTTTTTGGAATTCTTTTTCCATTGCTATGGGGTCTGCGCCTGTTTTTTTGATAATTTCTGCGACAATCCCCTCCGACTGTCGCAACAATGCCGCGAACAGATGCTCGACATCAATGCCTTGCTGACCTTTTTGGCTTGCCAGCCCCTGTGCTTCCTGAAGGCCTTCCTGAACTTTCAAAGTAAATTTATCGAAACGCATACGGTCTCCGTTACTCAATTGGTTTTTCTATGCTGACAAACATTTTCCCATTTTTGAAAACGCTGACGTTTCCTGTTGACTCTGATATGACGATTGATAGGGCTTTTGTAATGCTTGTGATACCTGCTGCTGCGATATGGCGGCTGCCAAGCCCCTGCGGAAAATCCTTGTTTTCGAGGGCTGCACTCAAATGTCGGCCTGACGTTATAACCACGCCGTTATCCTTGATCACGAACGCACCATCAATAGCTGTAAATTCCTTGATGGTTTCCTTCAATTCGGGATTGAGAATATTTCTTTCCGCCTCTTGATACCCGGCAAACGGGTTAATGATCATCTGCCGGGATAGCTGTAACACTTTTTCATGGTCTCCCAGAACGAATATTGTTCCCACCTTGCGACCCTCCCTCCCTTGTGCAGCCAGTTCCAGAGAGAGATTAAGGACCGCACTAAACACTTCCGGAAGGACGCCACTTACCATGTCCGTCATATTTCCAGAGGTGAGAATTTCAAATTCCTTCCCTACATCAATGACAAAGAGACTGTCCATATAGCCAAACTTTGGAACACCGCTAAGGCAAACGACTTTATCGCCCTTTTGGAATAAACCCGTTGCTATCCCTTTAACAATGGCAATTTTAACTTGGCCAATGCGTGTAAGGTTCACATTAGGTACACGGAGCACAGCAAGAGGCTTTTGGAGCGTGTCCGGAACTTCTTCGCCTTCTTTAACTACCAGTATCGTCGAAAAACAGGTTGGCTGTTCCGTGATAAATGATGCATCATGGGCAAGATCGGCATACAGTAGTACCGCCTTTGCTCCAATTTTAGATGCGATGCTGCAAGCTGACTCGAGGACTACGCTGTTTAAATAATTCACCATCCCTCCTTAATTCTTATTTTTCGATAACTTAAGCATGTATATCCTGTCTGTCAAGTTACTAAAATGAGAGATAAAACAGTTGATCAATATACAGCAATATCAATAAAAGACTTGATTGCCTCTTGATGTTGATTTATCGTTTTTCAGGATGTTTTACAAGATTATGGTCACAGAATGGTCACAAAATATCAAGGCCGGGTCATAACCCCCCATTTGGGCTTTTCATAGGCAAGCCGCCAGGAGGTACAAAAATAATATCAATACCGGTGTATGACCCACATTCAAGCCCCGTGATCCTGTATGTCCATATTCATACGGACAGCAAACCCATTTTGGGGGAATAACTGGGGGGGCATATGTTATCGAGAAATAATTTTTGTATGTTGATGATTGTATTGATTCTTTCGGTGTTCATAACTGATGTTATAGGCGAGGAAGAAATAAAGTATACTAACGATCAAGACGGGAATGAATTCTATTATGACAAGGACAGTATCAAACGAAAATCGGGAATTATGAAAGTATGGGAAACAGTAAAATTTAGTAATAAAAACCAATTATGGAGGCGCGGAGTAGATTTGTGTAGTAAATATTCAGAAACAAATCCAAGTCTTGATTGTAATAGACTATCCCACATAAAATTCTTAACCGAGATAAATTGTGAAGAAGATATGCGTCGTTTCATTTCAGTTGTCGATTACGATGAAGATGGGAGAGTTTTATACTCAAAATCATTTCCATCACAACAATGGGACTATATTATTTCTGGTTCCTTGGCAGATACACTAAAAAACATTATTTGTAAGTGATCATCCATGAAACCCCGTTACTCGTTGGAGGTGGGCCATGAAAAAACTGTATGCTTTATTGTTGACGCTTTTTGTTATCTCTCCTGCATATGCAGGAACGGACTATAAGTGCGTAAATGATTGCACTAGTAAAGGTTACCAATATCAATATTGTTTGGAACTTTGCTCCTATAATACTACCCCGCAAGTACCACAGCGTTCTACACCACGAATTGATTATAAATGCGTGAATGATTGCACACAAAAAGGCTATCAGTATCAATACTGTGTCCAGCAGTGTTCTTATTAGTTTTAATCACCGGTAACCCCTGGGAGATTGCGAGGGGAAGCAATGAAAGAAAAGAAATATTTACCATCAAAGGCACTGCTACCGATGGCTAATGGGACCTGGGGCAAGCCTAAGCAATTAGCGAGTATTGGAATATACCCAGAGGATGTTATAAAACTGCGTATGGTATTGGATGGCATTGTCAAAGAGAAGCGGATTAAAAAGTCTCCAGAACTTAACTTTTTTTTGGCTATAGCAGGACATTACGAAGTTCACCATACAGTGAAGAATGGCAGAATGGAAAAAGAAACTACATTTATTGAAAGGTCTTGGTTTGGTCCAGAACGTGGCCCAGATCGTGATCACGTGATAAATAAGTTGACGGATGTTATTACAAGCGGACGTCAAAATTTAGCAAAAAGCCTGATTGATATCCTGTCTGTCAATACGGATACACTTAAGGAAAAAAGCCCTTGACTCTCCAAGCGAAGCACTTTATAAGAATGCACAACTTTATGATTTTGCTAAATAAATGGAGGAGTTACCCTTGGACCTTCCGGTTGCAACTGACAGCTTAGACCTATATATCGCGGAAATCAATCGCTTTCCACTTTTGTCAGCTGAAGAAGAGTTCAAGCTTGCCATAAACTTAAAGAAATACAACGATCTCGAAGCGGCCGAAACATTGGTAGTGTCGAATCTGCGTTTTGTAGTTAAAGTAGCCAATGAATACCGAAATTACGGGATTCGCCTGTCTGACCTCATTCAGGAAGGCAATATCGGCTTGATGCATGCCGTCAAGAAATTTGATCCGTACAAAGGCTATCGGTTGATATCATATGCTGTCTGGTGGATTCGGGCCTATATTCAAAACTATATCATCAAGACATGGAGTCTCGTCAAAATCGGAACTACCCAAGCGCAGAGAAAGTTATTTTTTAAACTCAGCCAGGCTAAAAAGAAGCTTGAAACGCTCTCTGAGAAAAATCCGGAATTTAAGGAAATTGCCGAATCTCTTGGTGTGAAAACTGTGGACATTGAGGAGATGGATCTCAGGCTCAGCAATCGGGATCTTTCACTGGACGCCTTTATCAGTGATGAAGGAGATACAACCCATATAGATTATCTCACTTATGAAGGAGGGGACCAGGAATCCGGGCTCATTAAGAAACAGGAGTTGGAACTCGTACAAAAGAATATTACTGGCGCAATGACCAAGCTCAGTGAAAAGGAAAGTTTCATTATAAAGCATCGTGTTATGGCAGAGCATCCCATGACGTTGCAAGAGATCGGTGACCGCTATCATATCACGCGTGAGAGAGCGAGGCAGATTGAGAAGCAGGCTTTGAAGAAACTCCGCTATGCTATTGCGTATGAAGGTAAAGAACCTTTACTGCTTGAAGGGTAATGGCATTGAGTGTACCAAGATGCTGTGCTGCGCTTCATTTCCCGTTACTGCGGTATATTTTATTCACCCGAGGAAAGAAGGAAGTCAGAGAAGATCTAACACATATAATATGTAATATCGTGTAACTAATGTATGGGCTCTTCAGATATAGCCAGAGTTTCAAAGCTCGTGTATTTCTCAAGGAAGGCCAGCTTTACGATACCGGTGGGACCGTTCCTCTGTTTGCCGATAATGATCTCTGCAATTCCTTTTTCAGGATTATCATCCGAGTGGTTGTAGACTTCGTCCCGATAGATAAAAGCGATTAAATCCGCATCCTGTTCGATTGCGCCGGATTCTCGGAGATCGGCCATCTGAGGGCGGCGGTTTATACGGTCTTCCACTTTTCGGTTAAGCTGAGACAACGCGATAACCGGCACATTCAACTCCTTGGCCAGGGCTTTAAGCGATCGGCTGATTTCGGATATTTCCTGTTCCCTTGAATCCCTGTATGTGCCGCTGCGCATCAACTGCAGATAATCAAGAATGATCAATCCCAACCCGGTTTCAGCTTTTAATCGTCGTGCCTTGGCTTTCATTTCAAGCACTGTAATTGCAGGCGTGTCATCTATATAAATTGCAGATTCGGAAAGACGATTAGCAGCCTCAATGAGTCTCTCCCAGTCTGTCGATCCCAAGAAACCCTTACGTATACGCTGAGAATCTACTTTAGCCTCTGAGGACAGCATCCTAAGGGCAAGCTGCTCTTTGGCCATTTCAAGAGAAAACACCGCTACCGGGAGGCCAGCCTCAATAGCCGCGTATTTTGCTATACTGAGAGCAAAGGCGGTTTTACCCATGCTAGGACGTCCGGCGATAATGATCAGGTCGGAGTTCTGAAGCCCCGATGTTAGATCGTCAATCTTCTCAAAGCCGGTCGGCACCCCCGTGATAAGCTCCTTGCGTTCGTAAAGTCTCTCAACATGTTTTATGCTTTCCTTGATAATGACCTTGAAAGGTGAAAAAGCCGGCTTGATTTTATTTTCCGAGATTTCAAAAATAGCGTGTTCGGCCTGATCTAACACCTCATCGACGTCCGTTCCTAGATCGTAGCTCTTCTGGATTATCTCTGTCGCCGTGCCTATAAGACCACGAAGAATAGATTTTTCTTTAACTATTTTAGAATAATGGGAGACATTAGCGGAGGAGGGCACATTGTCAACCAGTGATGCGAGATATGACATTCCCCCGGTTTTGTCGAGCAGTTTCTTGTCTTTTAAGAGATTGCTCAATGTAATGAGGTCACAAGGCTCATTCTTTTCGGACAATTCCACGATAGCCTGAAAAATGCGCCGATGGGCCTCGCTGTAAAAGTCACCGGCGTCCAAAATTTCCAGGGCATTGTTCAATGCTTGATTATGCAGAAGAATGCTGCCAAGAACAGATTGCTCGGCGTCCAGATTTTGTGGGGGCACGCGATAAAGAGATGCGTCGATATCCTTCATACAATTATTCTTGATGCTGGGGTGTAACAATTACTTTTATCTCGGAAACCACACCGGCCGGCAATTTGATTTTAATCGGAAACTCTCCTAGGGTCTTGATCGGTTCGTCTAGCATAATATTTTTTCGATTTACTTCCAAGCCCTGTGCCATGAGAACTTCCTCAATATCTTTCGCATAAACGGAGCCGAAAAGCTTATCCTGTTCTCTTACGCGCCGCACTATAGTGCAGGATACACCAGATAATTTTTCGGCCAGAGACTGTGACTTTTTCTTTTCCTTTTCTATCTTTGCAAGGATTGTCTTTTTTTCGCGCTCCAGGACTTCAACATTCTTGGTGGTAGCTTCCATCACAAATCCCTTTGGGATCAGAAAATTGCGGGCATAACCTACAGACACTCTGACCACATCTCCCGCCTTGCCAAGGGTTGATATATTTTCTTTCAAAATGACTTTCATGCCAACATTCCTCCATCTTTTATCTCATTTTTTAGTCATGGGGGGCAGTATCATTTACTCCGATGTATTTCCGGAAGTCAATCCATAAATCAAAAAGACCGACAGCAGCAACTGCAATTGGAACATATTGAATTGTAAAGGTGAATATGTACAGAACTGCACGCAATGGGAGAGGGACCATTTTCTTTTTGAAAAAATAGCTCATGATAGCCAGACCCTGCAAAAAGTATGTGAAACTTAAGGGAATCAGCAGATTGATTGCCGTGATCTGAAATTCTTTGACTGGGATGAGTAGTGCGCCTACTGCTATGATAAAAAGCCAGATGAGATGGTCTGGTCCTTTCCATGTGGACAAGTCAGAATAAGGAGAACAATCAATTCCTGCCCTCATGAGGAGATATCGCACCAGAAGTAGATTGGCCCATGCAACCAAAGTCAGCCCGATGAAAAGCAGCGATGGGAAATAATCTGTGAGTATCTCCTTGATTACAGAGAAGTTCTGCTGGATAGTGGTCATGTCTTCGGACGAAATTCCGGTTTGACTAAGGAGTCTAATGCTTTCCTGAAAACTCTTATCCAAATGAGCGGAAATGATATACCAGGGTGTCTGGTTGGTCTGAATGCTCGCGAGTATGAGGATGATCATGGGAACAATAAGAGCGAGAATGACCGGATACAGGATGACCTTTTCCACAGATAGATGCCTTCTGAATGTTTCAGGAAGTACTAAGCCGATCAGAGCAAATGTCGAAAACATAAAAAACAGGGACGTTGGTTGTTTCAGTGAAAGGAAGATTAAAGTCCCGATTGCCAAAGAGAAGAAAAAGATAGTTATTTCCTGTCGCGACTTACATTTCATGCCATAATACATAATAGGGAGGGGTATAAAGACAGCAGACACGATTCCTACAAAAGGAATAGCTGTAGCGGTAAGAAAGAGAATACAAGTCAAACAGATTCCCTTAAGCAGATCCACCCCGGAGAATCCTTGCCAATTCAGCATTTGATTAAATAAGATGCGAGTAAATTATTCCTTGTTAGTACAATAGGTTACCTCGAACTTGATTCAGGCTCTATGTCTTTAATTAGCAATTGTCAGTTAAAGGTGAATATGGAATGAGTTCCGTCATTGACAATTGATCATCAAAGAGAGCAGAAATGGTGAAGTAGAAAAGTCCACAGGTAAGGCCTACACAAGCTATGTTTTATAATCCGGAAACGAAGAGTTTGCCACCCTCGTAAGGTTTATGTGGATGCATATAATTATGTAAAAAAGCAATTTTGAAAATTGAATCAACCAGGGCAAAAAAAACCATTGTCAGCCATATCAGCTTTCCTTGACGATGAAAGGCAACAATGCAATCATTCTCGCTCGTTTAACCGCAACGGTAATCTCTCTTTGATGTTTGGCGCAATTGCCCGTAATCCTCCTCGGCATGATTTTTCCGCGCTCTGTTAAGTAATTGCGCAGGGCACCAGGGTCCTTATAGTTTATAACGATATCGGAGTCCGAACAAAACCGACAAAATTTTTTCTTGTGAAAGAATTTCTTCTGGGTTTTTCCACTAGGACGACCCGTGGGTTTCGGACTTCTTGCTTGTTCTGTCATTATTTCTTCTCCCTTCCTTAGCGGCAGCTTCAAAGGCTTCGTGAGTTATTACCGTGTTAGCAGGTTTATTTTCTTCTGAGCCATTTCCCGGGTATTCTTCAGCAATATTAGACTTGGGTGGTGATTCCTCGATAGCCGCTTCTTTACGTTTTGCCTCCGCCCGCTCTTTTTCGATCTGTTCCCAATTGACCTTTTCAGACTTCAAGATGGTCATGTACTTGAGGACTTTGTCGTCAATTTTAAAGTTTCTCTCAAGCTCTGAAACAACATTGCTCTGGCTGGCATAATCCAGAAGCGTGTAAAACCCCCTGTTCTTTTTTCCGATGGCATAGGCCATTTTTTTCTTGCCCCAACGCTCCACGTTGATCAGTGTGCCTTTCAAGTTTGTTAGGATGTTTTGATAACGGTCTATTGTGCTGTTAATGTCTTCGTCTGGAAGGTCAGCTTGAACAATAAAGATAGTTTCGTATCTTTTCATGGTTCCTCCTCTCGGCTAAAGCCCGGATAGGAGATCCGGGCAAGGAGTATTTAAATATGGCGTTGGCTAATAATACACACCCAGCTATAAATCAAGTGATATTTTCGGATGCTTCTATCCTCGATCATCAAAACACCCTCGCTCTTCGAGAATAATCATTGATTGCAGTCGTTATTTCGTATGATGTCTTGAATATATATATATTCTTGTATGTTCAAACCTTTCAAGCTGGAAACCCCACTTAATGTATCACCCACGTTGGATATGATGAATCGAAAAAATTCTGAACAATGCCTGATTCATCCGTGAGCCTCCGTACTCTGGTGTTTTCAACTCCTTATTGGTTGTGTTTCATTCGTTCAGACTCACAGCCTCAAAAATTAGTTTTAAATTACAGGTAATTTTCCTAGATATTTATTGTTGGCAGACATCGACATAAGATCCGCCATTCTCATTATTCGCCCCAGCAGAAGGATTTTATCAATCTGGCCTGCATACTGTGAAAGATATTGCCAAAATTTTTCATCTCCTCATGGAAGGTTTTATGATGCCTATTCATGAAGTTAAAGCTTGGTGCGTTACAGTTTAGTTTGTAGTTTGCAAAAGACCCCTTTGTACCGTTGCTTTTATGGATATAGTAGCTAATCCGCCTGTACACTGATAAGGTCTGCAAGAGTTTCTTTCAACGCAACGAAAACATGGTCTCAAATAATAGGGGAATATGCCGTATAGCTGGAGAGAAAGAATTGCAGAAGAAAATACCAGATAAAAAAGGATCTACACGAGCATAAAGGAAAATATTCCAAATGTTGCAGTTGCTTTATTAGCGGGAGTTCAAGATTCGTATGGTTCTATAATAACTTGCTTTGACCACATAATAAACATATGGGAATATAAAACATACTTGAAATAATATTAGTAGATGTTATCCTTAACTTGATTTAGGGTACACTTTATTAAGCGCAAAAGACTAAACAAATAAACCAACTTGGTGTGTACCATGTTTAATAATCAAAAAGTTATTATAGTTATGCCCGCATACAATGCCGCCAAAACGTTACGTCAAACATATGACGAGGTCATTGATCAGGGCATAGCCGATTTGATTATCCTTGTAGACGACAACAGCCAGGATGAGACGGTTGCCATAGCGAGAAGTTTGCCGCTGGTTAGAACGTACGTTCATGAAAAGAATATGGGTTATGGGGCAAACCAGAAGACATGCTACAAGTTGGCTTTGGAAGAAGGGGCAGATATTGTCATCATGGTTCATCCCGACTATCAGTATACACCGAAATTGATCCCTGCCATGGCCAGTTTGATTGGCAACGGCCTTTACCATTGCGTTCTGGGATCTAGGATACTTGGGGGGCAGGCGTTGAAGGGAGGCATGCCAATTTGGAAGTATGTAGCCAATCGTTTTCTGACCTTCACGGAGAATATGATTATTGGTGGTAAACTATCCGAATATCATACAGGCTACAGGGCATTTTCCAGAAAGCTCTTGAAGGAAATTTCGATTGAAGGTTATTCAAATGATTTTGTTTTTGATAACCAGATGATCGTTCAAATTGTCGGGCTAGGCTATACAATAGGCGAGATCAGTTGTCCGGCAAAATATTTTCCGGAAGCCTCTTCCATTAATTTCATGCGCAGCATGAAATACGGATACGGCTGCCTTGTAACTGCTCTTTCCTATCGCTTGAAAAAATAAATATGTCCGATTCGCGAACGTTTAAGCATTAAAAATCTCAACAAAGCCAGCCAAGAGCATTTGAGAAAGGCCATGGAGATTGACATGAGATGCGGTGCGGATGGATGGTTTACAAAAACTAGAGAAGGAACTTGCTATCGTTTAATCATACGGAATGAGTGAATATATTTGAAAATTTGCCAGCGGAGTGCATGTGTGTAATTTACTGTGATGCCATGTCTAGATTCAAAGCCATATTTAAGTCGAATTGTGTGAGTGAAAAGTAATTGGTATTCATAACCACAGTGCTACAAAAGGCAGCAGTACCGAAAAGGGAAGATCTATGGTCATCCGTTGTTGGGGAGCATGGCGATCCATATTTGTATCAGGTCGTGAATATCTCAAGTATAGCGGGGCTACACCATACATGAAAATCCACACCAAACAAAATAGATTGAAAAACAAATTGATCGTCTCAAACAAGAACTTGAAATCATCAGAAAGAAAGCCAAACAGAAATATGTTAAAAAAAGGAAGATATTGCACCGGCCAACAAACCAATCCACCGGACTCGTTCATCATACCGGTAATCATTTCGTTACACTGTTTCGCTCCGAAATCCTCAGTTATCATTAATAACCACCACTAAAAAGTAGTAGGAGAAAGAGGTAACCACGTCAGGACTTCTTTTGACAATGTCTGTCAGGTCAAATACAGGTCAGGGCAGCTTACTTCTCATTACTCCAAATTGTGCACTTTAAAAAGACCGGTGACGTGAAAGGCCGAAAAAGAGCGTATTCCACCTGATTTTATTGCACTATTTATCCATTAAAATCCGTTCTGAGGACCTAAAAGCCGTCAAAAAAGCTGTCTGGCCACCCATAGGGAGAAGTCGTCAAAGGGGGGTTAGCGGCGATATGGATAGCAGCTTATGGATCCCCTTAGCCTTATATATGTGACTTCTTCAAAAAATAAAAGAAAGAATGCACTCCGTTTAATCGATGTCACTTACTACTGTTCAGTAGTGGGTATTCATAATAACTGAATATTACGGATGGAAAGAGATTAACTTTGGCCATCAGCCATGCGCATCACGACGGGAGAGTATGCCATGTCCTAAACCTGCATTTCAAAAAAATAAAGACGCCTATATAATTTTCACTTCATACAACGAGGATTTTCAGCAATTACATTTATGGTAATACGATCTTGATTTTGAGTTCTTATCTATGTTAATTGTTGGTTTAATTACCGTTTCGTTAGAGGATGAGCCATTCATAATAATGACTAAAAGGACAAAGGAGGGTAAATGTATGAATAAGTATCTTCGCGCTGTCATTGCTTTTCTCACGGTAGGATTCATCTCAAGCGGCTGCGTCAGCACTGGCACCTATAAGAAGATGGAAGCGATGAAAAATAACGAGGTCTCAACATTGCAACAGCAAAATACTGCCTTAGAAACTCAGAAAAAAGCACTTGAACGACAGAACACTACTTTGCAACAGCAGATCGCGTCCTTGGAGCAGAAAACCACGGAAATGAAGCAGCAGGTGGGTTCCTTGGATCAGCAAGTGGGATCCCTGCAGCAGCAGAAGGAATCTTTACTCACTGCAAGCCAAAAGCAGCAGAAACAATACGAATCGCTGGTACAGGATCTGTCAAAGGAAGTAGAGAAAGGCCAGCTCCAAGTGAAGCAGTATCAAAACATGCTGACAGTGGAACTTGCGGAGAAGATATTCTTCGATTCTGGCTCGGCAACACTGAAGAAGGGCGGCAAGGAAGTATTGAAAAAAGTTGGTGAGGCCCTGAAAGGATATGAGAACAAGGTCATCCGAGTTGTGGGCCATACGGATAACGTGAAGGTAGCCAAATCATTGCAGGGAAGGTTCCCGACGAACTGGGAGCTTTCAGTCGCCCGGGCGACCACAGTGGTTCGCTATCTGCAAGATGTTGGGATACCCCCTCAGCGCATGGTTCCGTCCGGGAGAGGCGAATATGACCCCATTGCTCCGAACGATACACGGGAAGGACGACAGAAGAACCGCCGGATCGAGATAATGCTGATTGATAAGAATCTAGCGAGTGAATTATCCCGGCCGAGTAATTGAAGCGTAACCCTGTATAAGAAGCAACTAGATATGTCACGGCAGGGTCAGAAATGACCCTGCTTTTTTTATTTGGTTGTATCGATGATTACCAATTGAAAGCTCGCATTTTGGAGGAAATAATAAGTCGCTCTGTTGCAGGAAGAAAGCATGTATTCTGATGGAAATGGTGAGTCGCTCGATTACAAGGAAGGAAGCAATCAGTTTGACATGGCCTTGAATTTTTAAAATTCCTTATCGGCAAAAGTGCGGATATCTCCTCCTCTAAGTCCTTAATCTGAGATAGTTCTGGGAGTTGACGATTACGATCTGAAATGAACAAAAAGGGCAGAATCATCCCTGACCTGCAGACGTATTTAATAATACCTTCTGGAAGCCGACAAAGTTTCCAAAAAGTTAGCCAACGAATACAAACGATATTATTTATCCTCACCGATTAATGGCAGCACTTTGTCCACTTTAAAATACATAAGAAACTTGGATCCTGTCTTGTATTTACCTTCCACTTCCCTATACTTTTTCCGGCGGATCTCTTCAATCAGAGGAGTATCCTTCTCTTCATGGGTCTTGGTAAGGTATAGTCTCTGGCCTTCGTAACGGCCATCTTCTTTAAATAGATAAACAGCATGGGGATTGGTTTGCAAATTGGCATGGGTTAGTCTATCAGCGGCAATAAAGGCAACCGTTTGTTCATCCATAAAATGCGGCCTGCCATAGATCGCCGCATTCACTTTGCCATTGTGGTCGGCTGTGGAAAGCACACCGACACCTTCGTTCTTTTCAAAATATTCGTCAAGCTTCATGATTCCTCCTTTTGCTTTTATAATACTTATTGTAAATTAAAGCATCTATAATGGATTGTAAATAACCTACCCCCCGAAAATTGGTCCAAATGGGGAAAAGTATGAAAGTGACCAAGCCGCTTTATATCCTTTATCAACCATACAAGTGGCTCATCTTCCTTCCATTCTTCATCCTTTCAATCGTCTTTTTCATACTTCTCGGAATGCTGATCCTGGTTTTTACTGACCCCAATACGACAAGCCGGACAACGGGGGTCTGGTGGTCGCGCTTTAGTTGTTTCATGACCCCGATCCGGGTCACCGTTCTTGGTCGGGACAACATTGCCAAGGGGCAATCCTATATTATAGCTGCCAATCATAGTAGCCTTTACGACATCTTGGTATTGTATGGCTTTCTTGGCATTGATATCAAGTGGGCGATGAAGGTTGAGCTACGCCGCATCCCTCTATTTGGACTGGCTGGCAAGCTTGGGGGCAATATATACATCGACAGATCTGACCCGTCAGCCGCCTATGCCAGCCTCCTCGCTGCAAAGGAAAGGCTGGTCAACGGGGTATCCCTGATGATGCTTCCCGAAGGCACACGCAGCAGAACAGGAGAACTCCTTCCGTTTAAAAGCGGTGCCTTTATCCTCTCATCTGAGTTGAATCTGCCCGTGCTTCCTGTTTCAATCATCGGTACGGCTAAAATTCTGCCGCCCGATACACTGAAGCTTTATCCAGGGCGGGTCACAATGATTATTCATCCTCCAATGCATCTGGATGACTTTACTGGGAATATTGAGGACTTCAAAAAAGCAACTCGGGATATTATCCAAAAAGGAATCTATCAATATGGTAGTGCCTCGCCTTCAGAATAGAATGACAATGATCTTAAGTAACATTTATCCTGTGTTCAGTCATCCTAGCGCTAATGATCCTTGCGACATTGAAAAGTGCATACGCGGAAGAGCTCTTCCACGGCGATGTATATCTCGCGGGAAAAAACCGACAAGTGCTCCTATTCCGGCAGCACAATAGTATCTCAATCAACGGCGATACAACCGCCTTGCGGCATTTTTACACCAGTGCTGAAGGCGGCGAATCCACGGTAGAGGAGGTAACCATGGGAAACGGAATTTTCGAGAAGCACTATGTCGATTTAACCTATTCTATCTATGGCTGTGCTCTGAAAAGAGAAGGCAACAAGATTGTATTCAGCTTCTCCCGGGGTGATATGGATAAGCATGGTGAAGATGATTATACATCCGACCTCGTGATGGGACCTACCCTTACTGATTTTGTGCAGAGGCAATGGAATTTGCTCCTCGGCGTAGAGACCGTCTATTTTCATTTACCCGCTATGACATTGCAGCGGATTGCCCGTTTCCAGATCAGGAAGCTGGATGATTCACCATACGCGCGCAAAGGAGTTGCGGTCCTGAAAATGGATATTGCCAGTATTTTTTAAGGCTCCTGGTGGCCCCGGTCGAGTTGGTGTACGATCTGGAAACGAAGCGACTGCTGGAAATCCACGGGGAAAGCTTGCTCAAGCGCAAGGTGAACGGCAAAACAGAAAATCCCGTAGTCGATATCTATTACCGGTATGATCGTTCATTGAGATAATACGGCTGGAAGATACTTATGAAGGAACTGCTCGTTGCAACAAAAAATAATATCTGGTGTATTCTTTTTTTACATGGGGAATTCCACTGGGATATTACCGGAGCAAGTTCCGTAAAATCGTATACCGCACTGACAGCTGGTTCATTAACATCAAGCCGGTCTTCATCAAGGAGACAAAGGCGCTATTCACCACCATGTACCCTGGTGAGGCAGAATATATCCGCTTCAGGAATTTTTATCGGTTCTACCTGTTTGTGTATGGCGTGCTGTTCACGTTTTGGTATTCTTTCAGGTAGGGCAGTGCCTATACCAGTCGATCATCTTTCCTAGCTTTTTTCGGAAACCAGGGGAAAAAGGCGCTGGTCTCTCGGCAATACTGCTGGAACAGGGGATTTTCCTTCATCGGACGTTCCGTCATAGGGATACCCGATACGAACAAAATCATTGTTGTGATCACGATTGGCCCGAGCATTCCGAAAATACCATTAGGAACCGAAACCCCGATGATGAAAATGCCCCACCACATGGTCACTTCGCCAAAATAATTGGGGTGACGGGAATATCTCCATAGACCGTGGTTCATGATTTTTCCGCGGTTACCGGGGTCGCGGACAAATCGGTCCAGCTGATAATCACCGACCGATTCGAAAAAGAAGCCCATGCACCACAACGCGATGCCCATTGCATCAGTCCATGTGAGGCCTGGGACAACCGAGGAATTGATGATCATGACCGGGCTGATGTTGATGAGTAACACCCCCCCCTGCAGCAGGAAAACCTGCAGGTAGCTGCGCAGCATAAAAAACCGTCCCCATTCCTCGCGCCATTTGCGGTACCGCCAGTCCTCTCCATGCTCGCGGTTCCTTAAGTAAATTCGAATGGCCAATCGCAATCCCCATACTGTAACTATTCCAGCAACGATAAAATTGCGAGCTCCGAAGGCGCCATGGACGAGAAGGGTCACACAGGTTACTGTGAGGAAGCCTATGCCCCATGCTACATCGGCAACGCTATTGTCCTTCCGGATGATCGCAATGACGAACAGTGCAGTCATGTAGACGAAGATCGTGATGCTTGCCGCAAGGTACGTGTCAAATATTGTCATGCCAATCCCACACGTTTCAATTTTTGCTGTAGCACATGTTCCATGATTCCCGCCTAAATCGCTCTGCAAATATCCTATGCCAGTTTATCCAGACTAACAGACCTTGGCGACGAAGCTTGTGGCAATATACAGTCACTAAATCATCTTGTTGTTCTTTACGTCAGGAGAATATGGGAAAAAAAGAAAGCCTATGCTAGTATTTAGACCATACTCCGGCATTAGACCGTCAAAATACATCGTTTCATTTTATTACGCCGCAGGCAACGCGGGCTCCGCCGCCGCCGAGCGTCTCAGGATAGTCTGAATAATTGTCGCCACGAGCGTGAATCATCAATGACCTCCCTCTAAGGTCTGAGACTTTCAGACGTGGTGCGAGAACGGGCAGTGTTGCCTTGCCGTCCTCAGCTACATAAAGGGCGGGTAAGTCTCCCAGGTGTCCTTTTCCGTATGGCCCTTTATGTTTGCCGGATTTTAGGGGGTCATAATGCCCACCTGCAGCAAGAGCCGCAACATGCTTGCCATCTTTCATGGCATGGCTACAATCAGGATTCTGATGAACATGAAATCCATGTATGCCGGGGGAGAGATCGCTTAGTTGTGGGACGAGAATAAGACCATACTGGCTATCGGTGGCGGTCACGGTGCCAATGTTCTTGCCTATACCTTGATCAGTTACCAGATACACTTGTATTACTATTTCCTCCGCCAGGGAATAGCCCGCAAAAGACATGAAAATGAAAAGGGCGAATAGTATTTTTTTCATCATTCCCTCCTTTTAATCCGTGCGTTTGATAAATCTTGGAATTAGATTCTTTTTTAATTTGATAAGATATCGCTTTCTTACGAGAAAAATCGTCCGATTGTGCCCTTGTTTACGTGATATCCGCTACCTGGTTAATCCGTTCCATCATTCGCTGAAAAATTTCATCCTCATTGGCCACAGAAATAGATAGAGCGCCTGTCGGACAATTAGCCACACATCTCCCGCAACCCTTACAGGCCTCCGTAATAACGGGGCGGTCATTCACTATTTGAACTGCCGCAACAAAACAGTTGTCAGCGCAGACCATGCATGCGTTGCATTTTGTTTCATCACGGACAATGTAGAGTCCGGGAAGCGATTTGCAGGCCTTATCAAGATTTGGCCCTCTATTCTTCATGTGCGTCCGGTAAAGGCAGCAGCAATCGTCACAGAAACAGATAAACATCAGGTGGTTGAACCTGGTTAACCCGAAAGCCACCGGATCAATCCACGTATGGGCAACATTGGCCACCAATCCCGATGCTGCAGCCTTTCGGATATGGGCTATGGCCTCTTCTTTCGTGGCGTGATGGCCATGAGACGGATGCATTCTATCGGCAGCCTTTCCCAGCGCCATGCAGCCAATATTCAGTGAGTGATTTTTGCACCTCAGCAAACCGCGACAGATGCATTCATCAAGAATGAAAATATCTGCTGCCTGCAAAACAAGTTTTTCAATGATTCTGTTGGGAATGGCCACACTATCGGGAGCGGGAACGGCCACATTGATCGGTATCGAAGTTATCTCGTTGAAAGGATAAGCAAAAAACGGATTGATGGCCCATTTCAATACTGGATAATTGCTGAGGATCTTGGCAGCCTTCATCAGCGGCCACGATAGGGTGACCGATAACTTGACGAACTGCTTGTTGGGACCATATCGAAGAATGTTCATATTGCCATCACTCGTAGTTGACAATGCTGTCTATACGTTTCATAAGGCTATCCATTGTAGCCTTTGGATTCTTCAGGGAGATTTGAATGGCGCCATGAGGGCATACGGTTGCACAACGGCCACAGTGTTTGCATAGGGTCATATTTCTTACAACGATCTTACCATCCATGTGAATGGCGCCGACAAAACATTCTTTTTCGCAAGCACCGCAAACTTTGCACTTGTCAGGATAGGCTATGATGTCAACTCCTTCAAGGGGAACAATAGAAGCCGCTGCCTTGTCGGGAAGATACCTTCCGGACTGAAGAATCGTGCAACAGCATCGGCAGCAGTAACAGATGGTCAGCAACTTGCCGCGGTCACGTACCCCCCAGATGAGATTGTCGAGCTTGACTCTTCCCATCATAGGCATCAAACCCGATTTCAGGGCATCGTGAAGATGATCAATAGCCTCCTCCACACTCACATGACGTGCAATACGCGGATCGATCTCTTTTGCACCTTCTCCAATGAGCGTGCAACCCATGGTAACAGGATGGTTTGAGCACTGTTTCGCGTCTCTGCAAGTGCATCGGTCAATGATTACCCTGTGGGGAGAGCGGTGGAGCAAGTCCTCAACGATCATTACCGGCAGTGGAGTACTCACAGGATCGCCAATAGGTTCATTGATTGGAATATAGGAGATATGCAGGTTTTTCTTGGAAAACAATGGAAGTACGGATGCCGCAAACACCGGTCCGATTACAGGTAGTTTCGTTGCTTTTGCACTCAACCATGTAATCGGCCATATCTTGGCCAGGAAGACAAGCCACCATTTCGGTCTTCTGGACATAAGCGCCATCTCCAGTGTCTTTAGTTAGTTTCCGTCCGGAAACCTGACTACACAGAGTGTCTCAGGCATATAATAACTATTTTGTAGATCTTGAATAGTAATAACACACTCAACTGAGGCATGCAAACATTTCCATCCCTGCTTCACCGGGTAAAAAACTTTATGTAACCTGTTCGGAGGGGAAATGAAAATAAGGGATTATTGGGTGGCGCAACCAGAGGGCTTTTATAAGTGATCCCTTCAAGGGAACCTCTTCGGGAAGGCATTATTTACTATTGCCTATAAACTCATTAGGATCATCTTTACGATTCTCCAAATGAAAACTTATTTTACAGCAGATCAAATTACATAATTGTTGATAATCATAAAAAGGCACCTCGTGAGCATAGCAGGGATGGATACGTTCTGTTATGCTCCGGGAAAGAGACCAATCTTTACCTTAGGGAGGTGCCTTATGGGATTTTACACAGCTTTTGATTTGCATGCAAACAACAATTATGTGGCCATCATCGATCAAAAAGGGGGCAAGGTTGCCAGGAAGCGATTGCCCAATGATGCCCAAACGAGGCTGAATAATTGCAGATTCTCATATCACAGAGGATGGCAAGGTTGAAGCCACCGCCGAGTACCAGACCATTGATGGCAGCAATAATTGGTTTTGGAAAATGCCATATAACCCTGTGATAAATAGCCGATGACTCATAAATTTCTTTCAACAGATCAGGCTGGCTGAATTCTTTCAGGTCGAACCCCGCAGAAAAGACCGTGCCGGTACCTGTTATAATGACAACGCCAATATCATCCCTATTTTCCAAGAGCTCCATGCAATTTGTGATTTCCCGTCTCATTTGAATGGAAATTGCATTACTTTTTTCAGGTCGGTTTAAGGTGATGATTCCTATCTTATCCTGTACTTCTTCTACCTGAATGGTCTGATAAGCCATGATCCCTCCTCACAGTCGCAACAATGCGTACAGTTTTCTGCCTCTCAATTCTCAGTCAGGAGCGCCATAAACTCCTCCGCAGACATCACTGCAGCCTGTCGGGGGAAAACTTTGCCAACCAAACATTGATGAACATCCGCATTCTGGTCAGCGCAAAGGTCTTCCAGCACCATACATTCATAGTCCATATCCGCCGCTTGCCGCAAGGTCGACAGGACAACCCTACTGGTGGCGATGCCGAAAAGCGCCAACCTCTTGATCTGCCGAGCTCGTAAAATGAGGTCCAGATCTGATCCGGCAAATGCACTGACACGCCTCTTTGTGACCACAATGTCGCCGTCTCGGGGCTTGATCGATTCATGAATCTCCGCCCCGCTGGGGGCCTATAATCAAGCGCCCAGTTTTGCAACCCCTGCGAACATTCTGTTTTGACTGCCAATTTCGGGATAACCATCATGCCTATTTTGTAACGGCTGTGCCTTTGCCCTCTCTCATCCCTTTGGCCTGTGATGTCGTGTGATAAACCACAGCAGCACTGTCCAATTAAATCAGTAGGATAACAGCGCTGATGAGGTTAAATTGCTTTTGCGAATCTACAAATTTCACTTTCATAGGAAATCATAAATGATGTTTTATGCTCACACAACAGTAAATATTTGCTGCCAATCACCTCTCAATCGACAATCATTACGCAATTAATATATCTTAGCATTCGGCACCATATTATGTTACGGAATAATGTCAATTGACGGTTGTTATGGGTACGCTACCATTATTGAAGGAGGTATGTTGTATGCGAAGAACTTATTATCTAGCGGTGATCATCATTTTGGTTTTGCTGACTGCTTGTTCAGGTCCGAGGATCAATTTGTTCGGAGAGGGAATGGAACCTCTGAAAGAGTACACACTCGAGGGGACAGGGGCTGACAAAATCTTGCTGATTCCTGTAAATGGTATCATATCCGATGCCTCCAAAAGGGGTTTTATGATGACATCCCCGAGCATGGTGCAGCAGATCGTGTCCCAGTTGCATAAAGCTGAAAAGGATAAGCACATCAAAGCCATTCTGCTCAAAATCAATTCACCGGGCGGTACGATAACGGCCAGTGATATTCTGTATCATGAGATTTCGGCATACAAGCAAAAGGCAGGAATAAAAGTGGTTGCCTCCATGATGGATCTGGCAACATCAGGCGCCTATTATGTTGCCCTTCCGTCGGATATGATCATTGCACATCCTACGACTGTTACCGGGTCTGTAGGTGTCATATTCCTGCAACCCAAGGTTGAAGGCCTGATGAACAAGATAGGTGTAAGTGTTGATGTGCAAACACATGGGAAAAATAAAGATATGGGCTCTCCATTTCGGGAGAGTACTCCGGAGGAATTGAAACTCATGCAGAAGGCAGTGGATGATTTTGGGGAACGGTTCATAAAGCTGGTCCAAAATCGCCGTAACCTGCCGCAACCTTCACTGGAAGAAATAGCCACAGCCCGCATTTTTCTTGCAGATGATGCCCTGAGGATTGGATTGGTGGACAAGATCGGTTATCTGAGCGATGCAGTGACGGATGCAAAGAAATTGGCAGGAGTGCCGGATGATGCGCGCCTCATTGTGTATCGGCGTGACGAATTTCCTGAAGACAATTATTATAACAGTGCTGCCATGATGACTGATGACCAGAAAATTTCAGTCATCAACATCAATCTGCTGGACAGCCTCAACCTTAAAGCGGGATTTTACTATTTATGGTCAGGGGCAATCGAAACAGAAAAATAAGCCAATCAAAAAGGATTTGCTTGGTGAACAGGTTCTGAGATTGGTAATCATCGGTTTTTATCTGGTTGTGTGAACTGCCTGTGCCATAAAAAACGGGGTACAGAGTATTCATGATCAATCCCTGTACCCCGTTTTTTCAGATAAAAATTTCGGTCGATCAATTACTTGGTTTCAGGGGCGGCTGGAGCTGCTTCTTTCTTTTCTTTCTTAACTGCTTTCTTTTCTTTTTTGGCCTTCTTGGCTTTCTTGGCCTTCTTTACTTCTTTTTTTTCCGCCTTCATGGGGGCCTTTTCTGGAGCTGCCGCTGGAGCTGCCGCCGTTGGTGCTACTGGCTGCTCCTGTGCAAACGCGGTTACGGAAAATGCGAACAACACGGCTACTAAAAGAACGACTAAACGCTTCATCTTACCTTCCTCCTCTTCTCAGATTTTTTATGACACTTCCTGGTTAAAATTTCGCCAGGTACCTACCTCCCTTTGGAGCCAATGGCATTCTGCTCGCCGGCAACATTACCTTCTTTGTTGACTGCCGGCGCTTTCAGTTTCATGTTAATCTTGGTAATCTTTATCACTACGAGTCTGCCATCTTTTTCCATGTAATGAATTCTGACTTTGTCCCCGCTTTTGATCCCCTTTGCGGGTTTTTCAAGATCAAGATCCATTGCCTCCTCGTTGCCCTTCACCGTCCGCTCAACCCGGATTGTGGTATCCGTAATGTCAACGATCTTGGCTGAAGCTGCCAGTCTGGGGATCTTGTGGGGAGCCGTTTGAGCTGGATTGCCTATCGGATTTTTGGATGGTACCGCTTCTTCACCTGTTCCAAGGCAAGGTGTTGATATAATGCAAACCGCCATCAGAACCAGCACTAGCCTTGCCATCATCAAGCTCCCATGATTAGCCAAGATCACCAATGCATGGGCAAGGATCGTACCCTCTGGCCTCATATAAAGATTTGATTTTAATTTATTGAATTAAAAGAGATATTTTAAAAGTGGCATCTGATCATGATAAGCAATGCCCCGGATTTTGTAGAGATCTTCCTCACATGATGGGGAATTGTTACCCATTGAGGAATGACCTGCCCCCCAGAACATATACCGCATGTTAAGTATCAATTCTGCTATTTTAATTATTACGATTTGAAAGCTTGTATAAATCAAAAATGTCAATGTCAAACGATTACAAGGAAGAAGCACTTTGCGGGCTCCTCCCACCTATACGTAACATATCCTTATTTTTCCATTGATATTATGGTGTTAAGCCGTGTTCAAAAATTTAATATTTTCTTTCAATCGTCAAGGATTATTAAGTTTGCTGCTCCCCTTAAAATTTCAATTTCATTGTCAATGCAGATCATCTAAAATAATCCGTGTTGGGAGAAGGGAAATAGATTTTTCCTTCATTCGGTAAGGGTGGAGTCTTAAAGTATGAAGACTGAAGCGGATGTGATTATAGTCGGTGCGGGCTTGGCGGGCTTGGTGGCTGCATCGGAACTTGTCCGAGCGGGCAGAAAGGTCATTATCGCTGACCAAGAGCCGCGTCAGTCAATGGGTGGCCAGGCGTTCTGGTCATTTGGCGGATTATTTCTTGTGGGCTCACCCGAGCAGCGAAGGGTGG
>Ga0326728_10000538_pt1 | contig 148837 bp, 123 predicted proteins | sample MB3enrmetagenome_FD_207602 | JGI IMG/M metagenome (GOLD analysis project Ga0326728, IMG submission 207602) | Lab enriched peat soil microbial communities from McLean, Ithaca, NY, United States - MB31MN | ecosystem: Environmental > Terrestrial > Soil > Wetlands > Peat | place: USA: New York... | reverse complement strand
CACATCATCGGTATTCCGGTAATCATTTATATGTCGTTGGACGCGCCGCGGGATGCGTGGAACGGTAATATTGCTGCGAGATTTGAAGCCTACGCGAACGCGCTGATACATCCCAGCACAGTGCGGTGGCGCAGGCTGTTCCATCTGTTTTAAGCTGTAAGGGTCCGGCACCGCCAATATGCCGGACAAATTTCACGAAGTAGAAGCAGGATCTCCCACAGAGTGACTCATGACGGGTGACTCGTCCCGCGTGGCCGCCCTCCGCCGCGCAAGGAATGAGCCGGCAACATTGCCCGCAGAAGTGAGGTCACTGATTAAACGTTAAGGCGGCAGACCATGAAATATGCCGACGCCGGAGTGAATATAGCTGTAGCCGATGACGCGAAGCAGCGCATACGTCATCTGGCCAGCCACACATTTACGCCCGCGGTGCTAGGAGGGATCGGGGGATTCGGCGCTTTGTTCGCGCTGGATCTCAAGAAATGGAAAGACCCGGTGCTGGTGTCCAGCTGCGATGGCGTGGGCACGAAGCTGAAGATCGCCATGGCGATGGGCGTGCACTCGACGGTGGGCGGGGACCTGGTGAATCACTGCATCAACGACATATTGGTGCAGGGAGCGGAGCCGCTGTTTTTTCTGGATTACCTGGCGATGGGGAAGCTGGAGCCGGACGTTGTCGAGCAACTCGTGGATGGCATGAGCCGTTGCTGCCGGAAGGCGGGATGCGCGCTGATTGGCGGAGAGACGGCGGAGATGCCGGGGTTTTATCCGCCGGGAGAATACGATCTGGCGGGATTCATCGTAGGCGTGGTGGAACGAGCAAAGGTCCTGAACGGAAAAGCAGTGAAGCCGGGGGACACGCTGCTGGCGTTACCTTCGGCGGGATTGCACACGAACGGATATTCGCTGGCGCGGAAACTGGTGTTTGAGGTTGCCAAGCACAAGCCGGACACATACGTCGCGGAAGTAGGAAACAAGATCGGAGCGGAGTTGCTGAAGCCGCACCTTTGCTACGCGCCGGCGCTGAAAACGATTCTGGCGCGCGGGTGGGTTTCCGCCATGGCGCATATCACCGGCGGAGGGCTGCCGGGGAATCTGCCGCGCGTGCTGCCCAGCGGCGTGAAGGCGATCATTGACCTGGATGCCTGGCAAATACCGCCGATCTTCAAGTATTTGGCGAAGCTCGGAGAAATTGAGACGGACGAATTGCTGCAGGTGTTCAACATGGGCGTGGGGATGGTGGTGGTGGTGCCGTCAGCCCACGTGAAGGAAGTGGAAGCGGACCTGAAACGGCGGCGCGAGAAGTTTTACCGGATTGGGCGAATTGAACGCGGAGACACAGGCAAAGCGCGGCTGGTGTATTCCGGGGCGTTGAATTTGTAGACGCTGGGAATTCAGAAGAAATCACAAGACTAAAGAGAATTTGGAGCCAGCAGCGAAACTCCATCCCGGCAAGTTTTCTAATCCGTTGTTATTTCCAAAGCCGACGGTGGCGTGAGGAACTCTGCGCCATCAATTGTGTCCGCCGGAAATTTCCCGCACAATCGAGCCCACGAAATTCTTCGCATCGCCAAACAGCATCAGCGTCTTGTCCATGTAGTACAAGGGGTTTTCGATGCCGGCGAACCCTGCCCCCATGCCCCGTTTGATCACCATCACGGTGTGCGCCTTGTCCACGTCTAGAATCGGCATTCCGTAAATCGGGCTGGTGGTATCTTCCCGGGCCGCCGGATTCGTCACGTCGTTCGCCCCGATGATCAGGGCGACGTCGGTCTGCGGGAAATCGCCATTGATCTCGTCCATTTCCAGCAGCTTGTCGTACGGAATATCCGCTTCCGCTAGTAGCACGTTCATGTGGCCCGGCATGCGCCCTGCCACAGGATGGATGCCGAATTTCACGTCCACGCCGCGCTTGGTCAGCGCATCGTACAACTCGCGCACTTTGTGCTGCGCCTGCGCCACCGCCATTCCATAGCCTGGTACGATCACCACTTTGCTCGCCGCCGTCAAAATCCCCGCCGCCTCTTCCGGAGACGCGCTGCGCACCGGCCGCGCTTCCTTCGCTCCCTTCGCCGTCACCTGTTCCTGCCCAAACGCGCCAAACAACACATTGGTGAACGAGCGGTTCATGGCCTTCGACATGTTCACCGACAGGATGAAGCCCGACGCTCCGTCCAGCGCACCCGCGATGATCAGGAGCTTGCTCTGCAGCACGAATCCCATCGCCGCCGCCGATAATCCCGCGTACGAATTCAACAGCGAGATGACCGTAGGCATGTCCGCGCCGCCGATGGGAATAATCATCATCACGCCGAACACCAGCGGGATCCCGATCATGAAGGGAAACAGGTACATTTTTTCCGGATGCATCACCAGCGTCGCACCAATCCCAATGGCTATCGCCAGCAATCCCAGGTTCACGAAGTTCTGGCCCTTATACGTAATCGGCCGCTGTGGCAGCACTTCCTGCAGCTTCCCCGCGGCCATCAAGCTGCCCGTGAACGTCAGCGCTCCCAGGATGACTTCCAGGGACAGCACGCCCATCATGAATCCCGGCACATTCGGCGCGCGCAAGTAAAACTCCGAGGTTCCGACCAGCGTCACGCACAACGCCCCAAAGGCGTGGCTTAACGCGGTTCGCTGCGGCACCGCGGTCATCGCCACTTTCCCCAGCGGCACACCGATCATCGTGCCCAGCACCAGCCCGATGGCGATCCACCGGTAGCTGACAATTCCGCCATGTAGCAGCGTCCCCACAATGGCCAGCAGCATTCCCGCTTCGCCGGCCCACACGCCGCGCCGCGCCGTTACTGGGGAACTCAGCCATTTCAGGGAGAGCACGAACAGTGCAGTCGCGATTAGATAAGTAATTTCGAGAATGTTTTCTGTCGCGATCATGTTCGTCACGGCTTCCTGGGCCCGCTGGCCTTGAACATCTTCAGCATGCGGTCCGTGATCATAAAGCCGCCCACGATGTTGCTGGTCGCCGCCACAATCGCGATGGTTCCCAGGATTGTCGCCAGCCTGCTCTTTCCTTCTCCCACCAGGATGATCGCCCCCACCACCGCGATCGCATCCAACGCGTTTGTCAACGACATCAGCGGCGTGTGCAGCAGCGGCGAAACCCGTCGAATCACTTCAAATCCGATAAATGCCGCCAGCATGAATACGTACAAACTGGTGATCAGGTCCAGTTTCATCAAGCGCCTCCTCCCGGTGCCGTCTGCAGGGCTGGCAGCTTGAAAAACTCCCGCACCCGCGCGTTCACGATTTCCCCCTCATGCGTCAGCAGCGTCTCCCGCATGATTTCATCCTTCAAGTTCAGTTGCAGCTTGCCCTCTTTTGTCAGGTGCAGCAGAAACGACGTCAGGTTGCGCGCGTACATCTGGCTCGCGTGATAGGGCACCGATGCGGCTAGGTTGTATTCGCCGATGATCGTCACCCCGTGTATCACCGTCGTCTCGTCCGGTTTCGTCAGCTCGCAATTGCCTCCACGTTCCGCCGCCAGGTCCACGATCACCGACCCCAGCGCCATTCGCTCAACCATCTCTTTCGTAACCAGCACCGGCGACTTTTTCCCCGGGATCACCGCTGCCGTGATTACCACGTCGCTTTCCGCCACCACGTTGCCCAGCAGCTCCCGCTGCTTCTGATAAAAACTTTCGTCTTGCGCCTTTGCGTAACCGCTGGCGTCCTGCGCGTCCTTTGCTTCAACGGCCAACTCCACGAATCGCCCGCCCAGGCTGAGCACCTGCTCTTTTGACGCTGGGCGCATATCGTACGCCGAAGCCACCGCCCCCAGCCGCCGCGCCGTGGCAATCGCCTGCAGCCCCGCCACCCCCGCGCCGATGATCAACACCCTCGCTGGTGCAATCGTCCCCGCAGCCGTCGTCAACATCGGGCACATTCTTGGCAGCGTGTCCGCGGCCAGCAGCACCGCTTTGTAGCCGCAAATCGTCGCCATTGAGGAAAGCGCGTCCATGCTCTGCGCCCGCGTAATGCGCGGCATCAGCTCCACCGCAAACGATGTCACGCCGGTCTCCGCAATCTCCTGCACCGTCTTCACTGTTCCCAGCGGCCTCAGGAACCCCACCAGCGCTTGGCCCTTTCGCAACAGCGGCAGGTCCGCGCTCCCCGTCTTGTCATTCGCTCCGTGACACAGGAATTGCACCAGGATGTCCGCGGTCGCGAACACCTCTTCGCGGCTCGCCGCCAGCTTCGCGCCCTTTTCCATGTACTCCGTGTCCCGGTAACCCGCTGCCTGACCCGCGCCCGCTTGCACCAGCACGTCCAACCCGGCTTTCTTTAGATTGGGAATCATCGCCGGCACCAGCGCCACGCGCCGCTCTCCCGGATATCCTTCTCTGGGCACACCAACGATCATGTACCCTCCTTCCTTCCCCGCATGTTTCGCAATTTCAATTTGGTCTCTCTCATCAAGGCCTAAGATATTCCATTAAATTAACTTGTCATTCCGACCGAAGGAACAGCGCACTTTGCTGTTCCGGAGCGGAGGAATCACTTTGCGACCTATAATTCGCAGCTAACTCACCCTTCAACGCCACCCGCATTTGCAGTCTTCCGCGGCGCTGCTCGCCGCAGCCCCATCCTACCGTGATTGCGCGTCCGGATTCGAGGGCGGAGCGAGGGCCCTCGTTCAACAGGCAGTACGCAGCCATGCTACCCACACGTCCTGCGTCATCTCCACAACCTGATTTGACCGACGAATTCTATCCCCAACCGCTCCGAAGTGACAAGCGCGCGCTTCTGCAGGCACACTTCTTGGTCAAGCGTCTTAGGGGGTCGGAGCTTGAGCTTCGACATAAAGAACTCCGAGGAATGTGCTTCAGAGTAGGTGTGAACATTCACTTTTTTGGTCAGGGCATGGCTTCAGCCATGCCGTAACTGCTACATTTGCAGTGCGGCTTTAGCCGCTGGGGGTCGTTTTTCCTAGTTCTCACACAGACTCTTCCGTCCCTGGGGAAACTCCTCTCTTCACACTGCAACCGACATGCAACACGTTCTACTTCATCCCCTCATACACTCCCCGCGCTTCCCGCAGCCTCTTCATCACCAATTCCTTCTCCCCCGCCGAATTCCAGTCCGGATATTCTTCCGTCACCTCAATCGTCCGGTCAATCCACGCCTTGAAATACTCGGCATCCTCCCGCGAATACGCCCGCCTCCCGCCAATCGTCACATACACCGGGCTAGTCGTCGCATAGGCGTAGTTATCCATCACCGGATACTCCGCCTTTTCGCTCCACGCCCGCAGCACGCACCATCCGCTTTCATTCAGTGGAATCGTCCCCGTCACATCCGCCGTGTCCCGCGCTTCGTTCAATTTCAAATCGCGAACTACCTTCCCATTGCACACCACCTCCAGATGATTCACCGGCACAATCGACCGCAGTTTCGCACTAAACGGAACCCCCGCCTGCGCCGCATCAAACTTCAATTCGCTCCCCACCATCTCTCCGCCCAACTTGAACTCAACCAGCGGCCCATTCGTCGCAAACGTCCGCCCTTGCTTCAATTCATCCAACCACGTATCAATGCTCACCGGCCACTGGGGCGTCCACACGTACCCGCGGTCGAATCCCACTTGCCCGCGAATCGGCGCCGCATAATCCGCCGTTGCATCCGTTCCTCCACCGGCCGGCAGCTTAAACCCCAGGTTCAGCAGCTTGTACCACACCGCTGCCGTGGATTTGTGGTCGCTGAATCCCACAATCTCCATGTAGTCTAGCTTTCCCAGTGCCACATCCACCGGCAATTCATCCGTAATTTTCTGCGCCGGCTTCGCAAACGGATCGGGCACCTCGTCAAACGGATGCACCGCCCCCACCAGCGCCCCTTGCGCGTGCGCCATGTCGTATACATCTGCATTCATCGGATACAAACTCGCCGCCGCCGTATTCGGATATCCCGCATACCCCGGTAACAACAAATGTTCCTTCAGCCGTAAAACCCCCCGATGCCCCCAATAGCTCGTATGAAACTCCTGTCCCTGCACCAGTAGCACGTCCGGATCATGAAAGCCTGTTCTCCCGTAATCGCCCTCATGCTCGAAATGGAGGAATTCAATGCCGGGGAATCTTTGCTCCTTGTTTACCGTCAGCACATGAATGACTGCAAGCCCTTCGCCTTCCCCTTGTTCCACCAGGTGCTCCGGAGTGTCCCGGTATGTCCCTTCATAATTCATATGCACGTGAAGATCGGAGGCCACCCAGGTCCCAGGCCCTTGATCAAAATGCAGTGGCTCCAACACTGCCTCAACCGTGCCGATACTGCCTGCAGGCATTTCCAATTCCCCTCGAGACGGCTTGAATACGAATCCGTTCTTAACTTTCGCAGCGGAATTTCGGCCTGCCGGCATTTCCACTTCCTGTCGAAATGGCTTGAAACCGAATCCGCTCATGGCTTCGACCGTGTATCTTCCTGAAGGCAAATCCAGGTGGGCCGTTCCACTCTCATCGCTGTAGAAATAATGATTCTCGAATGGCTGTTTCTTCCGGTCGAATCCATCATCCGCATGAATCCATGCGTCGTCCGGGCCATAGAATCGCCCGGCAGCGTCCGTAACCGAAATGCGAGCATTATCGGGTTGCGTTGCCTTGTTTGCGATCCCGATTACAAGCCGGTACCGCGGTTGCCGGTAATTTCGGCGCTCAATTTCAACATCATTTCCCTCTTCCCCGCCGAAACGCTGCCAGTGAATGACTGTCGATCCCTTTTGGTTCGATAGAAAAGCGATAGAGCTGCCACCCGGCGACCACCTGACATTCGTCTCATCCCAATCCCCATACGTGATCGGAAACGCATCTCCCCCCTTCGCCGGCATCAACCACAAGTTGTGCCACTGCCTTCCCAAATACGAACTGTAGACCATCCGCGATCCATCCGGCGAAAAGTCCGGCCGCGCCTTCCAGCTCGTCTCCTCATAATGAATCTCCCGCGCCTCCGCACCCGGTTCTGCCTTCATTCGCCAGAACCCTCCAGTCCCATAAATGTGCCCGCGGTTGGACACGAACAGAATCTCCTTCCCATCCCGCGTCCACACCGGATTAATCTCCATGTCGTAAGCGCTGTAGTAATACCGGGGCAGGGAACTCTTCGTTTCCCCCGTCAGCCTCACCACATTCTTCAATTCGCCATCCACAATATCCGCCGCAAAAACGTGAAATCGCCTGTTGTACTGCGTCGAAACCCACACGATCCGCTTCCCGTCCGGCGACCATCGCGGCTCCACATTCACCGCTCCGCCGCTCGTCAGCGCACGCGTCTTCCCGCTCGCCAATTCCAGCAACCACAGTTCCATTGCGTCCTTCTGGTACGACACGTACACCACGCTCTTCCCATCCGGCGACCAATCCGGCTGGTAGTCGTATCCCGGCCCATCCGTAAGCTGCACCGCTTCTTTGGAGTCCAACTTCTGCCGCCACAACGATCCCGCCATCGAGTAAATCAATTCTTGCGAATCTGGCCCCCAAGTCAAACTACTGGGCCCGCTAGTCAACTGCGGCAAATACAGTTCGCGGTAATAATAAGGATGCGGCTCATCAATCTGCGGCAGCACCGGCCGCCGCTGCGCCCCAGCCGGAAGAGCCATTCCCATCAACACCACACAAACAATTCCCCATGCCGTTTTCAACTCATCCTCCACACTCCCGCATACTATGCCAAAATAAGTAGGGGCGCAGCATCGCCGCGCCCCAGTCACCCCGAAAGTAAATCTTTCTTCACTGAAAACTGAAAACTAAAAACTTACAACTGCGCAGCCGTTATCCTCTCCGCCTCCTGACATCCCATAATCTGATATCCCCTTACCGCCCCTTCGCCGCGCCCCAATCACCTCGAATGTAAATCTTTCTTTACTTATAACTGAAAACTTAAAACTGAAAACTTACAACTGCCCAGCGCACTCCCCTACGCCAGCCCCGCCTTCGTAAGCGGCATCTCCCGTATCCGCCGCCCCGTCGCCGCAAACACCGCGTTATAAATCGCTGGCGCCACGGGCGGCAATCCTGGCTCGCCAATCCCCGCTGGCGGCGCATCGCTCTCGACAATGTGCACATTCGTCTCCCGCGGTGCCGTATTCATCCGCGCAATCTGAAACCCATCAAAGTTAGACTGGTCGATCACTCCATTCGTCGCCGTAATCTGCCCGTAAAATGCGATGCTCGTCCCCATCACCGCCGCGCCTTCAAACTGCTGCCTCACCGTCGTCGGGTTCACGATTGTTCCCGCGTCCAGTGCCGTGTCCACCTTCAGGATATCCACTTTCCCGTCTTTCACCTCTGCCTGCACCACCGTCGCCACGTACGTCAGAAAGCTACGGTGCACCGCCAAACCCATCCCAAATCCCTTGCCCAAATTTTGTTTGCCCCAGCCGGACTTTTCGGCCGCCAACTGCACCACTCGCCGGAACCGCGCGATATCGATCGGGTAATCCGCGTACTCGCCGTCGTAATTGTTGTAATCCTTTGGCAATTCCTCTTTGGGCATAATCCGGTCCGGCCCCAGCAGCGCCAGCACATATTCCAATTGATCCTTCCCCGCCGCGTTTGCCAATTCGCCCACAAATGAATGCACCCCGAACGCATGATAAATATTCGCCACGGATCGCAGCCACCCAATCCGCGTGTGTGCCTTCGCCGGCCCGTTTTCCGCCCGGTGATTCGGAATCGCAAACGGTATATCGCTGAATCCCAATCCAATCTCTCCGGCGTCGGCATACAGCCCGTTCGGATCAAACGTCGAAGCAATGGGAGGAAACACGCTTCGTTGCAGCCACGCCGTCGGCTTCCCGTCCGCCCCCAGCGAAGCCTTGAAATACATCGCCGCCACCGAGTGAAATGTGTCGAACTTGATGTCGTCTTCCCGGCTCCATACCACTTTCACCGGTTTCCCGGTTTTCTTCGAAAGCACCGCTGCTTCCACGACAAAATCTGGGAAAGATTTCCTTCCAAACGCGCCGCCCAGCAACGTTACATGCACCGTCACATCTTCCTTCTTCACTCCCACAGCTGCCGCCACGGCATCTCTCGCTCCCTGCGGATTCTGCGTCGGCGCCCAAGCCTCCACTTTCCCGTCGCGGTACACCGCCAGCGCCGCCGGCGGTTCCATCGACACGTGCGCCAGCATCGGCGCGTAATACTCCGCCTCTACTATCTTTCCGCCCTTCGCGAACGCCTTCTCCACATTTCCGTTTTCCCGCACCACTTTGCAGGGCTTGCGCGCCGTGCTTTCCAATTCCTTCCGGAACTCGTCGGAGTTCCACGCGCTGTGCTCGCTCTTCTCCCACTCGATCTTCAGCTTTTTCTTGCCTTGGAAAGCCGCCCACGTATTGTCCGCGATCACCGCCACGCCGCCCAATGGCTGCATCATCACCGGCGGCTTAAATGTTTCGAGCGTCGCCGTCTGCTTCACTCCCGTCACATGCAGCGTCGCCGTATCGTCCACACTTTTCACCGTGCTTCCAAACACCGGTGGATGCACCACCGATGCGTACAGCATCCCGTCCATCTGCACGTCTTGCCCGTACACCGCCTTGCCCGTCGTCATGTCCTGGAAGTCATACCCGGTCGCCGCCTTGCCGATGTACCGCCATTCGCTCCGCGGCTTCAATTGCAGTTCCTCTTTTTTCGGCACGGGCAGTTTTGCCGCCGTGGATGCCAGGTCGCCGTAGCCAAGTTTCTTTCCGCTCGGCTTGTGCACCACCGTATTCAGTTCTGTCGCGCACTCCGTTTCCGGTACGCCCCAGCTCTGCGCCGCCGCCCGCACAAGCATCAGCCGCGCGCTCGCCCCCGCCTCGCGCAGGGTGCCAAAGAAGCTCTTCACGGAGTGTGACCCATCCGTGTCCTGGTCCCCATACTTCTCATCCCCGGTCGCGGATTCCACTTTCACCTTGCTCCAGTCCGCGTCCAGTTCATCGGCGACGATTCGCGGAAGCCCCGTGCGGTTCCCGCTGCCCATCTCCGCCCGGTGCGCCACGATGTACACCGTTCCGTCGGTCGCAATCGCCAGGTACACATTCGGCCGCAGCGCCGCGTTCGCCATCGGATCTTCGCCCGCGCTCGCGCCCAACAGGCGCTCCGGCAAAATCTGTACGCTTAAGACCAGCGCGCCCGTCCCCAGCATCCCCTTCAAAAATCCGCGACGGCTCACATTCTCGATTTGCATCATTTCCTCACCAGGCCTTCTCTCGACGAAAATCATCAAAAATTCGCCATTTGCAGCCTTCTATCCTACCCGCATTCCCATTCCGTGCAACCCCAACTCGCTCCCCAATCGAGTCCCTCTCTCGTAGGGGTCCAGCACGCTGGACCCCATCTCGGCAAGATCGTTCCTTCAGGCAACCTCGTCTCCGTCATGCCCCCATCTATTGCACAATTCCTCTCCTCCCCTCCGAATCCGTATTGTCATTCCATCCCCCTCGCGGCACTCTGGAGGGCAGGGAACTTTCATCCATGTCCGATCCATTCCTGCAACGCGCCATCGCCCTGGCCTTCGAAAATGTAAACTCAGGCCAGGGCGGCCCCTTCGCTGCCCTTATTGTAAAGGGCGGCCAAATCATCGCCGAAGCCGTTAATCGCGTTACGGCCTCCAACGATCCTACGGCCCACGCCGAAATCGAAGCCATCCGCCAAGCCTGTCGCGTCCTCGACAGCTTCCAATTGTCCGGGTGCTATCTCTATGCTTCCTGCGAACCGTGCCCCATGTGCCTCGGCGCAATCTATTGGGCGCGTCCTGAACATGTTTTCTACGCTGCCACCGCTGCCGATGCCGCCGCTGCTGGTTTCGACGATGCCTTCATCTACGACGAACTCCGCCGTGCGCCCAACACTCGCCGCCTCTCCATCTCGCAACTCCCCCAGCCCGACGCGCTGCGCCCTTTCCAGGCCTGGTTCTCGTCTTCCTCCAAGAGACCTTACTAATCGCCGTTTTTTCAAGTTGCTATTCCCGCCTCGCCTTGCTCATCTCTCCCTCCACTGGCATACTTCTCTTCCCGCATGACGAAAGGTCTCTCGCATGAAACGTGAATACCACCACTGGTACTCTGCCCGCCTCGGCCTGAACCTTGGCGTCGTTGCTTATGGGCATTGGGGCCCCCCACTCCTCGGCTTTCCCACCAGTGCGGGTGATGAACTCGAACTTGAGGGCCAAAGCATGATCGGCGCACTCGCCGATTTCATTGACGCCGGCCGCATCAAGTTTTACTCCGTCAACTCCATCAACGGTCTCAGCTTCTACAACAAAGGTGCTCATCCCTTTCACCGCAGCTACGTCCAATCCGTTTTCGATTCCTACCTCCGCGAAGAGGTCGTTCCCTTCATTTGGAATCATTGCCAATCGCAAATCGCCATTTCCACCATGGGCGCTTCCTTCGGCGCCTATCACGCCGCCAACTCCCTCTTTAAGCATCCTGATGTCTTCAAGCGCTGCTTCGCCATGTCCGGCGTCTACGATCTCAGGAATTTCATGGACGGCATGTACGATAACAATTTCTATTTCAATAACCCTGTCGATTACCTCGCCAATCTCTCCGATGGCTGGTATTTTCAGCAGTACAGTTCCTGCGACATCCACCTCATCACCGGCAACGGCCCATGGGAAAACAGCGGCCCCACCTATCGCCTCTCCGAAATCCTCTCGAACAAAGGCATTCGCCATTCCGTGGACAATTGGGGTCCCGAAGGCGGCCACGATTGGCCCTTCTGGAAACACCAGATGCGCGAGTACATCGCTAAATTGTTTTGAAGGGCTTCGGAACGGACTTTCTCTTACGGTGATCGGGGCTGGTTGCTGGTTGCCCCAGGCCCGCCGTAGGCGGGTGCCTGGGTCTTGGGTTCCTCTTCTCCGTAAACCTCTGCGTCTCTGCGTTAGCTTCTCTCTTCGTTCTTCTCTTTCTCCGAGACTGTAAACTGTCAACTGTAAACCGTGGACTCGCTCCCCTCAGCCCAATCCCAAATGTTCCAGCCGGTACCGCCCCTTCTCAATCACCTGATCCTCATCAATCCACACGTCGCAATTCCGCGTCAGCACATCCACGTGCGTCCGCGATTTCCAATTCGCATGTGTCTGGCTACCATACGGATCCCCGAACGCGATATGCACTCCCGGAAATTTCTCGTCCTGCAGCAGGATGCCGATCATCCTTGACAGTCCCAGATTCGTTCCGAACGCCAGTTCACCCACGCGGTCGCTGTTCTCATCCGTATGGCAATACGCCCAGAACTCTTCCTCCAGGTCCTTCCGCTCGCACTCCACCCGTCTCAATCGTCCGCCCCCAATCTCCAGCACCAGCGGCGTCGCCTGCAAATCTCCGTATTTCCCGTTGAAGTAATCGCCCGCCGTTGCGTCGCACACAAACCGGCCGTCCACCGTCGCTGGCGTCGTGAACACTTCCCCTGCCGGCAGATTGGACCAGTATCTTGGGCTGATCAATCCGCTCGTCTTCACCCAGTCCAGCCCGCGGTCAAAATGCGCGCTGATCGATGTTCCCGCTTCCGTCTTCACCGTCAGAGTTTTCGCCCGCAACATCCGCTCGCGCAGCCGGTCGCTCAAACGATCCACCAGTCGGTAATCCGCCCGCATCCCTTGCTGCATGATTTCCGGCGTAACCCCGATCATGTGCGCGTAGCGAATTTGCCTCCGCTCCACCACCCGTACGATCGCCATCCGCGCGCTCAATTCACCGGGTTGCGGCGTCATGCACAATATCCCCACGTCCGCCTTCTCCAGCGCCTCCACCACCGGTTCTGGCGCGCTATTCATCGGCCGTGGCCCAAAGTCCTCCAGCAGCATCCCAGTGATCTCCGCCCCGCTTTCGTGCAGCGCCTCTTCCAGGCTGGCCGCCACATCCCGGCTCGCCTCGTCCGCAATCAGCGCCACGCGTTCCTTCGCGCGCACATCCAGGCATACGTCCACGGCGTTTTTCGCGCCCGGCATCAGCTCATTCGGTGCAATTCCAAAGGACATTCTTACTATTTTACCTGAACTGGCCCCTGTGCCAATTCTGTCGAACCCAGCGTTTCCCATGCGAAACGCGCATTCATGCCTTTCTTGCTTCCACTCGGAACGACGGTATCTGTCCTCCGCCGCTCGTCACATTGGCCAATCCTGTCGCGCTCAACCGCGTCAAGAATCCTGCCAGTTTCCCGCGGAACAGATACGGCGCGAAGTCCACCAGCATGTCCTGGAATTCCACGTTGTTCCCCGCTCCAATGCGTGGAAACACGTCCCGGCTCACCGGGATGCGCTCCTGCACGATCCAGCACCCATGAGCCTCCGCTTTTTCTCCGCCAGGCAAGGCCAGTTCGATCGCGCGCTCCCATTGCTTCGCGTCCGTCTCCCATCCCAGTGTTACGCCCATTCCCCCGTACTCATCGCTGGGTTTCAGTACCAGCTCCTTCCGCCGTTTCCGTATGTATTTCAATAGCTCAATCGGCTTGCCGGCGTAATCGCTTTTCACGTCCTGCACCACTCGCGTCCACGGCACGTGCCGCCGGATCACCTCGCGTTCCTCCGCGGAAAACAGCGCTGCATTCTTCGCGTCCGTCAAAACCGCAAAAAACGCCTTCACATGCGTAATTTTGCAGCGGAAATTATTCGCTACGCACACGGCCCCCGCTTCGTACGCCTTCACCAGTGCCCCGCACTCCTCCGCCCTAGCCACAATGTCATTGATCAGCACGCGCCGGTACACCAGATCGATCTTCTTTCCCTTCGCCGCCAGTTGCTTCCCGTCAAACTCCAACTCCCGCGGGTCTGCCAGAACCACCGGTACGCCCATCGCCTCAAATCGCTCTTGCAAAATTTCAAACTCGCTCCACGTCGGCACTTCTTTCCAATCCACGATTGCTATTTGCGGCCGAGCCGTTATCCCGCTCCATTCCACGTACGTCATCATCAGCGCATCCAGCAGCTTTGCGCTCAGCGGGTAACTGTGTACCTCGTACCGCTTCGCAAATTCCTCCATCACCGGCAACTCCCGGAAGATGTCCGAAAGCGTTTCCGAATAGCCTGCACCCGCCGGCGATTCCCCGTTGTATTCCGTGAACCTAAGCGAGTTCGGTAAAAGAAACGCGTCCAACCGCGAAGCGCTGCTCGCCGGCCCGGGTCCCGGTGCCAATCGGGCCAGCCGCTCTTCCTCGGGCCGCAGGTGGAATTGTGCGAGAAGCGAACTGTCTTCAAGCGCCGCGGTCGTCACGCGCTCGGCGAAGTCCGCGATCGTTTCGGAAACATGCCGCACCCGCTGTTCATCGGCAGGTGATAGAAAATAAGGTCGCAAAAACGGGCAATGTACTCGTCGCCCAAACGTCAATTTCGCCGCCCGCACATCCGCCAGGAATTTCTTGGCGAGTCCTGGCGATTTTTTCATCGCCGCCCGCAACAGTTCGTGCCAGTATTCCGCTGGATTGGGTTTTTTCTTCGTCGTCTTTCGGGTTTTCATCGCGCCGCAGTTCCCAATTGAGCAGTTTGCGCCGCCTGTGCCACGCGCGGCCCTCCCGTGAATCCTCCGGGCGCCCCGATTCCCAGCATCTCTTCCCAGCGCGGCCAAGTGTTCGCCGAGTTTCCATTCAGCGCCCGATCGATCGCCAGCCGCGTCATCTTCTCCACCACATGCGTGAAGTAGAATTCCGTGATCCGGTCCTTCTCGAAATCCGGCGCGGGGTTCAGGAAATCGATCGCGTAGGGCACGCCGTTCTTCACGGCAAACTCGATTGTGTTCATTTCATACCCCAGCGCCAGGTTGATCGTCTGCGCGTCCTTCACCACACGCGCCCCCACCTCATCTGACAAATACTTGTGCTCCACCAGGTACTTCCGTTCCTTCGGGTCGTACGCCACCGGCAATATGTCGGACTTCCCGAACGTGAAGCACCGCACATACTGCTCGAAATCGATGAACTCCTGCAGCGTCATGCAATACGGCGAAGTCTTGTCAAACGCCTCCAGCAGTTCCTCCTCATTGTTCACCTTGTACACGTGCTTCCATCCGCCACCCGAAAACGGCTTCAGGATCGCCGGCCGTCCCACATAGTCCAGCAGCCCCACCCAGTCCATCGGATATCTCAGGTTGCGCAGCGATTCGGACGTAATATCCACATCCGCGGGATATCCCTTCTGCGGTAGCAGAATTGTCTTGGGAATCGCGATGCCCAGCTTTGTGGCAATGCTGTAATTGAAAAACTTATCGTCCGCCGTCCACCAGAACGGATTGTTGATGACGTACGTACCCTGCAGTACCGCATGCTTCAGGTAGCCTCGGTAATAATCCACTTCATGCGAAATCCGGTCCACAATCACGCGGTATTCCGCCGGCTCTTCCATCCGCGTCCCGCCCAGCTTCACTAACTCCGCCGTCACGCCATCTTTTTTCCCCAGTTCGTTTACCCGCGCCAGAAACGCCGGAGGGAAACTGTACTCCCGCCCGCACAACAAACCCACTTTCATCATCGCCCGCCTCCGCTACTAATTGATTACTCCCGCCGCCGTGGACATCCCTTCCGCTGTGCTTCCTCGCGTTTCCATCACCAGGTGCCGCACCACATCTTTCAGGTCCCGCGTCTGTTGGAAAACCCGCAACTGCCGGTCTGCGCTCGTCCCCTCATTCATGATCGTGTGCACATACTCCACCGCGCTCCGGCTTCCCAGATCATCCAGCACGTCATCCACAAACTCCAATAACTCCGGGACCAGTCGCCTCATTGGCACTTCCGTTTCTTTCCCGAAATCAATCAGCTTCCCCTCAATTCCATACCGCGCCGCGCGCCATTTGTTCTCTTCGATCAGCGCCCGTCTGTAGAGTCTCCATCCCATATTCCCTGTATAAAGCTTATGGATTTTCACCACGATCGCCTGCGTCAGCGCCGCGATTGCCACCGCTTCTTCCACTTTCGTGGCCACGTCGCACATCCGGAACTCCAGCGTCCCAAACGTCGGGTGCGGCCGCACGTCCCACCAGATTTTCTTTCCGTTATCAATGCTGTTCAGTTTCACCAGCAGGTTTACGAAATTCTCGTATGCGCTCCACGACTCAAACGTTTCCGGCACGCCCGTTCGCGGGAATCTCCGAAACACCGTCGTCCGGAACGATTTCAGTCCCGTGTTCCGCCCCATCCAGAAGGGCGAACTCGTCGAAAGCGCCAGCAGGTGCGGCAGGAAATATCGCACCATGTTCATCATGTCAATCGTCGATTGTTTGTCCGGCATGCCCACGTGAATGTGCATCCCGAAGATGAGCAACGATCTTGCCAGTTGCCCCATCTCTTCCACGATATGCTGGTATCGCTCACCCGGCGAAATCACCTGCTCAATCCAGCTTGAAAACGGGTGCGTTCCCGCCGCTGCCACGTACAGCCCCGTGCTCTCCGCCGCGGCAACCAATTCGCCCCGCGTGCGGTGAATCTCCCGCCGCAATTCGCTTACGTTCTCGCAGATCTTCGTCCCCGTCTCCACGATGGACTGGTGCATCTCGCCCTTCACTTGGTCGCCCAGTCCGCGCGCCGCCGCCGACAGCAATTGCACCACATGCGAGCGCAGCTCTAACGTCTCAGGATCAATGATCTGGAATTCTTCTTCGACACCGAGGGTGAAGCGATGAGCCATATCTCGGCCCTCCGTATCGCTGGTCTTTATGGGAACTACGGAGCCAGTATCATACCCCCTCCCCCATCAAATTTACATCCATCCACGGTCGCCCGCGGTTCTTCCGCTCAATTTGGTCCTAGACGCCCCGCCTTCCCCCTTGGCACACTCACCCTCATGCAAATCTCTCCCTTCCGCATTGAAGAGTACATGGGCAAGTACGAATTCGCGGCCAGGTACCTGCTCTCTTCCTCGGACGCCGAGTCCCAAACCATCCAGGAAATCCTCGCCCTCGAACCCGGCGCCCACGACGCTTTCCTCAACCACTGGTGCGGCTACACCGAATCCCCCGGCGCTCCCTGGCTTCGCGAAGTTCTCGCCACCATGTACGCGCAGATTCATCCCGATCAGCTCGTCGTTCTTTCCGCCGCCGAAGAAGCTATCTTCGTCTTCTATCACGCCTTGCTCACTCCCCAGGATCACGCCATCGTCGAAACGCCCTGCTACGAAAGCGCTCTCACCGTCCCCAAAAGTACCGGTGCCGCCGTCTCCGAGTGGCGCCGCAGCCCTGCCAACGCCTGGGCCCACGATCTCTCCGCCCTAGAGTCTCTCCTGCGTCCCAACACCCATGCCATTTACATTAATTCACCCCACAATCCCACGGGCCTGCTCATGCCGCCTGAAGTTTTCCGCCGCGTCCTGGAACTTGCCGCTCGCCACGGCATCTATGTCTTCTCCGACGAGGTTTATCGCGAACTCGAGCACGACCCGGCCACCCGCCTCCCCGCTGCGTGCGATGTCTATGAACGCGCCCTCAGCCTCGGCTCCGTCAGCAAAACTTATGGCCTCCCCGGACTTCGCCTCGGCTGGCTCGCCTGCCGCGACGCTTCCATCCTTCAAAGGGTCATCTCTTTCAAGCACTACACCACCATCTGCGCTAGCGCCCCCAGCGAATTCCTCGCTGCCGTCGTCTTCCGCCACCGCCAGAAATTCATTGATCGCAATCTCCAGATTGTTCTTCGCAACCTTCCTCAGCTCACCGCCTTCTTTTCGCGTCACCCCGACCTCTTCGAATGGACTCCTCCCAACGCCAGCACTATCGGTTTCGCCCGCTTCAAGCCCACTCAGGACGTGCAATCCTTCTGCGAACGCCTCGTGCGCGAGGCCGGTGTCCTTCTCCTCCCTGGCACCGTCTACGACGAGCCCCGGCATATCCGCTTTGGCTACGGTCGCCGCAACATGCCCGAATCCCTCGCCCAACTCGAATCCTGGCTCGCCACTTATAAATGACTCCATGTTAACTGCCGTCTCCGGTTTCTGTCCCGCTCGCCACATTCAAAACAAAAAAGGGCCATCAACTTCGATGGCCCTCTTCCTCAGTCTTAATTGTTAGGGTTGGTTTATGCCGCGCCCATGGACCTTCTTGCTTGGAAGCATTCCCGGCAAAATACCGGGCGCCCCTGCGTCGGTCGGAAGGGAACCGTGGTCTCTTTACCGCATTGCGAGCATGTTGTCTTTGTTTCTGCCCGTGCCTGCGTTGACCCGCCTCCTCCGCCTCCCTCCGCTCGTTTTGCTTTGCACGCCTTGCAGCGCTTCGGTTCGTTTTTAAAACCCTTGTCGGCGAAAAACATCTGTTCGCCGGCAGTGAACACAAACTCGGCGCCACACTCCGAACACTTCAGGACTCGATCGTGGTATTCCATGAGCCGCTCCCCTGGGCCCCCAAGCGGGCAGCGGGGACGGGCTCATCTTGCACCATGGCCTGTTTGTGAATCTGGACCTGTACTCCGGGAACGCCGGGCACGGATCCCTGGGGCCTGCGGGCGCAGTCAATGTACTGATACCCAAAACGGCTCTGCCTGATAGGGGCCTGATCCCGGAAGTGCGGCGCCAAGCCGCGTCTCGCTCAGGTGCTTAATCCTGCTCGCGACGCTGCTTCTTGCGCAGTCGCTTCCGCGAAAGCGCTTCTTTGGCCCGGCGCTTCTCACCGGGCTTCATATAGAAGCTGTGCTTCTTTATTTCCTTAATGATGTCTTCCTGTTGCACCTTGCGCTTAAAGCGGCGCAGTGCATTCTCAAGAGACTCGCTCTCTTGAATCACTACTTCTGCCAATGTTCTTCACCCCATTCCTGTTCGGATTGGTTACATGCAATACCTGCCAACACTCCCAGGCATTGTCTCAAGTACATTATCTCACGAGGGTGCTGGCTTCTTGTAGTCAATTCCAGCCCTCCAAGTCAAGCCCTCTTTCTCGCGTTTCCCCCCTTCTCTGACCATGGCTGTCTTTCTAGTTACCCCTCACTCTGCTGGTATCTTTTTTCATCCTCTTTTTCTCATCGTGCGTCCCACCCGCCTATGCTGTTAAACTAAAATGCTTCGGAGTCCTGCCTCGGGAGCCGACACTCATGCCTGATATGCGCGATGCCCTCGGAGTTCTCCTTGCCGGTGGCCAAGGTGAACGTCTCTGGCCCCTCACCAGAGATCGTGCCAAGCCCGCCGTGCCCTTTGGTGCTCTTTATCGCATCATTGACGTCACTCTCTCCAATTGCATCAATTCTTCGCTTCGTCGTGTCTTTGTCCTTACGCAATACAAGGCCCTCAGCCTCAATCGCCACATTCGCGCCGGCTGGTCCCATCTCATGGGCCTCGGCGAATTCATCGAAGTGCTTCCCCCGCAAATGCGCGTCTCTCAGCAGTGGTACCAGGGCACTGCCGACGCCGTCTATCAGAACATCTACTCGATTGGCAGCGAGCGCTCAAAGTTCGTCTTCGTCCTTGCCGGCGACCAAATCTACAAGATGAACTACGCCCGCATGCTCCAGCAGCACATCGACTCCGCCGCCGATGTCACCGTCGCCACCATCGAATTTCCTGTCGCCGAAGCCGCCAAGCAGTTCGGTGTCATCGAAACCGACAAGGATTGGCGCATTATCGGCTTCGAGGAAAAACCCGCCAAGCCCAAACAGTCGCCTCACAAACCGGCCCACTGCAACGCCTCCATGGGCATCTACATCTTCAATACGCAACTTCTCATCCCTATCCTCCTTGCCGATTCCGAGGATCCCAAGTCCTCCCACGATTTCGGCAAGGACATTCTCCCCCACATCATCTCCAAGCATCGCGTCTACGCCTATAACTTCGTCGACGAAAACAGCCGGGAAATTCTCTATTGGCGCGATGTCGGTACCCTTGACGCCTACTACGAAGCCAACATGGACCTCGTCAGCGTTTCCCCGGTCTTCAACCTTTACGACAAGCTTTGGCCACTCCGCGGCTGGCAACACCAATATCCTCCCGCTAAATTCGTCTTTGCCGATTCCGACCGCATGGGTGTTGCTGTTGACTCCATCGTCGCCGGCGGTTCCATCCTCTCCGGTGGCCGCGTCCAGAATTGCGTCGTCGGTTACGATGTCCGCATCAACAGTTATTGCGAAGTCGCCGATTCCATCCTCTATAACCACGTCAACGTCGGCCGCCACTCCCGCATCCGCCGCGCCATCATCGATCGCCACGTCAACCTTCCCGAAAAAACCGAAGTTGGCTACGACCTCGAAGCCGATCGTCGCCGCTTCCACGTCACCCCCTCCGGCATCGTCGTCGTCGTCCGCCAGGAGTCCCTAATCGAAGAGCCCGAAGCCCAGTAGTCCCGCGCAAATGCCGTTCTGGGAACTAACTGCACCCTTCAAGGCGGCATGAGCAAAGTCGCCACCACAATGTCCAATTCCCAACCCAATCCCAACGACACTGTTTTCGAACATCATCCAGACGTTTTCCGGGAAGCCTCTCTTTCCGGCGAGGCTGAACTCAATCGGCTCGCTGAGTTAGCCACCGAGTTCGGGGCAGAGCACATCGCATCCACGGCTCGCAGCATCGCCGAACGAATTTCCGAGGGGCGATTTTATGTGGCATGCATTGGTCAATTCAAACGCGGTAAATCGACCCTTCTGAATGCACTCATCGGGCATTCGGTTCTCCCCACCGCGGTGGTCCCGGTGACTGCCGTGCCCACGATTCTTCGGTATGGTGCGCATCTCTCAGCGCGCGTTCGTCTTCAGAATGCCGCGTGGACGGACGTCCTTCTAAGCCACGTCGAAGATTACGTGTCCGAGGAGAAGAACCCTGAAAATGCCAAAGGCGTGGCGGCTGTGGAGATTTTTGTTCCTAGCCCGCTACTGGAGACGGGAATGTGCCTGGTGGATACGCCTGGCCTCGGCTCTGTGTTTGCCGGAAACACCGCCGCGACCCACGCATTTATCCCTCATATTGACGCTGCCATCGTAGTTATTGGGACAGATCCCCCACTCTCGTCGGATGAACTCCAACTCGTTGAAACTGTCTCTCAGGAAGTCCACGACCTTGTTTTTGTCCTGAACAAGGCAGACCGGGCGAGCGCCGGCGAGCGCACGGCTGCACTTGATTTTGCCCGCCGCGTACTGGAAACGCGTCTGCAACGGGAGATACCTGCGATTTTTGAGGTCAGCGCTCTTGATCAACTCGAGCAGCGCGGCCCTGAGCGGGATTGGGAAAAATTGCTCTGTGCCATTAACGATTTGGTGCAGCACTCCGGCCGCTCACTTGTTCGCGAAGCGACGGAGCGGGGCATCCGGCGTGCCGCCAATCAACTGCTCGCTGTGATCAAGGAAGAACGCGATGCTCTCGAACGCCCCCTTGCGGAGTCAGAACAGCGCATTGCCTTGCTCCGGAAGACTCTCGCAGAGTCAGAAGTCCGCATGTGGAATCTAGGGGTTCTGCTGAGTGCGGAGCAACAACGCTTATCTGCCATTTTTGATGAACGTAGAAATGCATTTCTGAAGCAGGCCCAAGTCAATGCTCACAAGGAGCTAGCTCGACAATTACCCTCTGTGCCGCACCGCCACAATGGCCCGGCATATCGTCGAACTTTGAATCACTTGGCGCAGGAAATCGCGCGCGCCCAACTCATACCATGGCTTGCATCCGAGGCGGCGTTCGCAAGCGAGGAATTTCGCAAAACCGCAAACCGTTTCGTGGAGCTTGCCAACGATTTCCTGCATCGCTTGGGAGAAACAGACGTGCCGGGGCTGGAAGACCTCCCGGAAGACCTTGTTTCCGATCAGGGGCTCACGGTCAGATCGCAGTTCCACTTCCATCTGATCGAACGAGTCGCGGCCCCGGCCTCTCCGGTGTTGTTTATCGCGGATCTTGTCCTTGCTGCTGTGGGATTGCGCGGCATGATCGTCCGCGACGCCCGGGAATTCCTCGATCAATTATTCGAAGTGAACAGTTCTCGCGTACAAGGCGACGTTGACGAACGTGTGCGGGAAAGCCGCAAAAAGCTGGAAGCGGAGATAAAAGACGCCCTGCGGCAGTCATCAGCCATCGCCGATCGCGCATTGGCGCGCGCCCGGGCTGCACAATCGGCTGGAGCTCCAGGCGTTCAGGTAGCCCTTGCCCGCCTCGACTCCGCTTATCGCTTCGTCCGGTCTGTCCGCTAAACAGAGCTGAGGTCCATACCATGACTTGGGCACTCTGGGATGTACCGCGGGGCCTTTTGGATTTTTTGGCCGGTGTGTGAGGTCTCGTCTCACTGTAGTGGCGGACCATTCCTCGCAAGAACCAGGGCTCCAAAGACAGCCATGATTATGTCAGTCAACTGCTTTGTTATATTGCAATTGCGATTCTTTCATTGCGTAGCATAGTTTGGCTCTTTGACCGCTACCATCGTTGATACCCAGGGCCGCCCCCACGAGTCACCAACCACGGATCACGAGTCACGAGCCACGTCCAACGTGTCCCCCGTCACTCCCCCTCCCCACTCCCTCTGTTACAATCTTCTGTTGCAAATCTCTCAGGAGACACCACATATATGTCCACTAAAATTACCCGCATTCGTGCCCGCCAGGTCCTTGACTCGCGCGGCAATCCTACCGTCGAAGCTGACGTCCTGCTCGAGTCCGGCGCCTTTGGCCGCGCCATTGTTCCTTCCGGCGCGTCCACCGGCGAACACGAAGCCCTCGAACTTCGCGATGGAGACAAATCCAAATACCTCGGCAAGGGCGTCCTGAAAGCTGTCGCCAATGCCAATTCCGAGATCGCCAAAGCGGTCACGGGTTTCGACGCCGGTGACCAGCGCGCCCTCGATCACAAGTTGATCGCCCTCGATGGCACGCCCACCAAGTCCCGCCTTGGAGCCAACGCCATCCTCGCTGTCTCCATGGCTGCTGCTCGCGCCGCTGCCATCTCTGCTAAACAGCCGCTCTACAAATATCTTGCCCGCTACTCCACCGATACTTCCGGCAATCTTCTTCCCGTCCCCATGATGAATATCCTCAATGGCGGCGTCCATGCCGATAGTTCCGTCGATTTTCAGGAATTCATGGCCATGCCCATCGGCGCTCCCACGTTCACTGAAGCTCTCCGCTGGGGCGTTGAGGTTTTCCACTCACTGAAAGCGGCCCTCAAGAAGCATGGCTATTCCACGGCCGTTGGCGATGAAGGTGGTTTCGCCCCCAGTTGCAAATCCAACGAAGAAGCGATTCAAATCATTCTCGAAGCCATCACCGCCGCGGGCTACAAACCCGGTGAGCAGGTGGCCATCGCGCTTGATCCCGCCTCCAGCGAGTTTTATGACAAGGCCTCCGGCAAATATATTTTCAAGAAGTCCGACAAGTCCGCGCACACTTCTTCGGAAATGACCGCCTACTATGAGAAGTGGATCGAGAAATATCCCATCGTCTCTCTGGAAGACGGGCTCGCCGAAGACGACTGGGCCGGCTGGAAAATCCTCACGCAAGCCTTGGGCTCCAAGTCCTCCAAAAAGAAGATCCAGCTCGTTGGCGACGACATTTTCGTCACCAACACCGAGCGCCTCTCCCGCGGCATTAACGAAGGCATCGCCAACGCCATCCTCATCAAGCTCAATCAGATTGGCACCGTCACCGAAACCATTGACGCTATCGAACTCGCCCGCAAGGCTGGCTACAAGTCCGTGATCTCTCACCGCTCCGGCGAAACCGAAGATACCTTCATCGCGGACCTGGCCGTCGCCACCGCCGCTGGCCAGATCAAGACCGGCTCCGCATCGCGCACCGATCGCATCTGCAAATACAACCAACTCCTTCGCATCGAAGAGGAACTCGGCCCCGCCGCCCGCTTCAACGGCCACGCCCCGCTCCTCTAACTCGATCCATCTTTCTGATCGGGCAACCCATTGCCCCGCCGAGCCCATCACAAGGCCCGCGTGGCAGTGTGTCTCAATCTGGGCGGTTTATGTCCCATCCGGTGCGACTTCGGAGCGAGCCTTCCTGTGAAAACTGCGAGGTGGCGCAATGACTTTCTCTTCCCTCGTCCTCACTCCAATTACTTCCCGTTCTCGCGTCGCCCGGCCCCGCCACGCACACTTTCAGAGCCGCGTTCTTGCCACCTTGGCTGCGTTCTCCCTCTTCCTTGTACTCACCGCTTGCAATCTTGGTTCCTCTGGACCTCCGCCAGATGTCGCCATCACGAAATCCACGGACATGGGAACCATCGCAACCAACCCTCGCATCCTCGGTCGCGACGGAGGCTACAGCGCCCTCTTCCAGGGTTACTCGGTTTGGCTCTATGGCGACACTTTTCTTTCTGCTCCGGACGCACAAGGCCGCACATTGATCAGCGATTCCTGGTCTTTCACCTCGGACCTCAACGCGCTTGACGGTATCACCGGCTTCCAGGAACGCCTCGACTCCACTGGCGCTCCCACCATGATTCTCCCCGAGACCCCTTCCGAGCAGGCCTTCAACGCCTTCCACATGGGTAGCCCCTGCCAGCAGCAGCCCTGCGGTGCTCGTTGGGCTCTTTGGCCGAGCGCCATCGTCGCGGATAACGCGGACAACCGGGCCTTGATCTTCTACATGGTCGTGAGTGCCCAGCCCGGAAACTTCAACTTCCAGGCTGTCGGCAATTCCGTCGCAACTTGGCAGAATCTCCAGAGTCAGCCGCAGCGCCTTACGCTGAATCCACCAATCGTCGCGGACCATCCAGATCTGCTCTTCAACCAAAACGAGCCCAATTTCGGCACGGCAGCGTTCATCAGCAATGGCACCCTTTTTGTCTACGGCTGCGGCACCCCCACCAACGGCGCCGATAAGGGCTGCCGCATCGCCAAAGTCCCTCCAGCCAGCGCGCAAGACCGCAGCGCTTGGCTGTTTTACGCCGGCTCAAGTAAGTGGTCCTCGAACATCGCCGACGCTGTGTCTCTTTTTAGTGGTGGCAGTATCACAAGCGTTTCGTGGAATGACTATTTGCAACGCTTCGTTGCGCTTTACAGTCCTCCGTTCTCCCAAAACGTGAAGATGCGGACTTCTCTCAACCCTGAAGGCCCCTGGTCCGGCGAAGTCACCACCTTCACCGCCATGAAACCGGTAGGCGGCGGCAATGTTTACGATGCCTTGGCCCATCCCGAGTACAACGTCAGCGGCGGCCAAACAATGTTCGTTAGCTATTCCCGCTCCACCGGCGCCTTCTCCAGCGAAGTCCGCCTCGTTTCCCTCCAACTTTCCCGCCCCCACTGACGCAGGAGATTCGCGGTGTCACCGAACACCAATAATGCTGCACGAAAAGCGGCCAAGGGCAATCCCGCTTCTCCCGTGTCTCAAAATATTACTCGCCTTAATTCTTGAGTAGTCTGCGCGAGCGCGGCAAAGCCAGCTATGCAGGTCTTGTCCTGGCTCGCTGCGCGTGAACAACCACGCGCGACAGCAGCAGCGCGGCACCTAGGAGAATCACCAGCGACCATAAATACACATGCCCTTGGAACGTTGTAAAGAAACCGTTCAAGGCATTGGGGAGAAAGCCGAAACCTGCGAATGGAATGACTCTGGCAAACGCCTCTTGCGCCGTATTGGCCTGTAGGTAGGACGAAAAAGCAATCGCAAAAGGCAGATAGGCAAGCAGCGCGATCAGTGCGGCTGCCACGCCCGAGATCGCCGCAATGCGAAGTAGACCCTCCAGCTTCGCGGATTTGCTCCGTCTCAGAATCAAGGTAGCGGCGCAACCCGCGACCACGAGCACCGCCAGGCCGCCAAGCAGCAGCGCTACCTGCACCACAATCGCGTCTGCCACCGCAAACGGCAGGTTCTCAAGTTTGTTTCTGGGTACACGCGTCGTCGTCGGCCCCTTCGGTGCCACCAGTGCCAGATCGAATTTCTTCTCCAGCGCGCCAATCGCGTGTGCCCGAATGTCTTGTCCGATGATCACCTCGATATCCGATTGTCCGTTTTGCATCATGTCGCCGAACCGGGCAGCCCGCGCGCATGCTTGCGCATCGCCAGACGCGATCAACTGGTTGCTATACCTCTCGATCTCTAGGAGATCGGGGAATGCCCAGGATTCCATGGACCAGGGCGCAACGAAGGGAGACGCCTTGTGATCCCGGATGATTTCACGGTCAAGTTGCAGCCCGCGGTTCAGATAATCGTCATACACCCTCGCGGAGAACGCCTTCTCCATCGCTGCTTCCCACTCCGCCCGCCGCGTAGAGAGCGATTGATCCGTCCGGCGCAACCAACTCGCCAACAGCACGTAACCCAGCGCATTGTCCGGGTCCGCGGCAATCACTTCATGCACTTCTGGTCCAAATATGTCCCGCGGCCTGTCCGTGCGCCATCTGTCATAGATGATGAAATACTTGATCCACGCGAGCGAAGGATTCATCGCTATGGCTTTTTTCCCTAACCGCATGCCCTGTTCGGGATCCTCCAACTTCATCGCCACAAATGCCATTGCCGAGGCATCGCCGCGTTGCTCCGCTTTGGCCCCCATCCTCCGCAACTCACCGTCGGTTAAGCCCGTTCGCCCAAATGCGATCTTGACCGTTGTCGGGCCCATCGCAACTGCATCGCGGAAACTCGGAATCGCAAACAGCAGTCCCAAAACCACGAAAAACCCGGCGACGGAAGCAACCGAGGCTCTGCTCATCATGACGTTCTCCTGCATAATGCCCAGCCCAACCAGGATCCGGCAGCGGCACGCAAAGAAAACTGCGCCCCATGCCCATCGCAAGGCCTCCCATGGCCCCGCAATCGATTCCACCTCAGCTAGCACCGCCGCAAGCCACTCGCGCTTTTCTTCGGGGCCGATCGCAGCTGCGGCTCGCGTTAACCAACGTGTCAGTCCAGCCAGGACACACCTCATGAACTCACTCCGTGCCCTGCTGCCTCTTTCGTTGTGGACCACGAGGGCTTCGCCCGCATTTGCTCCCGTGCCGCTTTCACCCCTGGTCCCGTGAGACGGTACATGTGCCGAGGCGGACGGCCTGGCTCGGCGGGCTCCCAACGTGCCTCCAACCAACCCCGCTCGGCGAGCCGCATCAGGAGCGGGTACAACGTACCCGATTTCAGCCCCGTCCCGCGGCTAAGGTCGTACCCATAGTGCCAGGAGCTCGCCGAAGACAGCAGCCCCTCCAACAGTCGAATCGTTTGCCGCGACATTCGCAATGAACCCAACATGTCCACAAGTCTACATATGTAGAGATATGGTCGTCAACTACTCTTTTTCCGCCTCCGTCCTTCCGTCACTTTCGTCTTATGAGGTCTGATCGATTTCTGCAGCTACACGGCGATTATCATGGCATGCCCAAGATGCGGCCACCGTTGCTTTCCCTTATCGCCCACTATCAATTGTCATCCCGACCGCAGCAACGGCGCCTTTTGCCGTTGCGGAGTGGAGGGATCGTGGCAAGATCGCTACACGATTCAACTCATTGTGACCAACGCTCGTTCTTGTTTATTCTGTCTTGATCTCACCTGATTTCACACCAACCGTCAGCCTTCTGATTTAATGCTCTTGATGTCCTTCCCGCGCCGCAGATCGGCCACCACCAGCCGTATCTCGTCGTAGCTGATCCCTTCCGGCAAAGCATCCTTGATCGGCTTCAACCATTCCATTCCAACCCGCGTGCTGGCCTCCTGAATCTGCTTGTATTTCGCGGCCTCAACCCACTGCGCCTTGAACTCCGTTTCCCCCTTCTCAATCAAGTCCGCGACCATCGCCACCACCGACGCTACCTTCCTCCCGCGAATCTGAGCGATCTCTTCAAAACTGTGCCCCTTCTCCAGCAAATCCTTCGTTTCCAGCGACGGAGTCGAAGGCCGCGCATGCCATTCCTTGCTTGCCCGTTCCCCTCGCCCAAATCGCCGGAACACTTCCAATATCTCTTCCCCATACATCTCGCACTTCTTTTCCCCTATGCCGGAAATCCGCCGCAGATCCGAAATGGTTCGGGGTTTTGCCTGGCAGAGAGCTTCGAGCGTGGTATCGTGCATGACCACGAACGCGGCCATCATCTTCTGTCGCGCCGCATTTCTGCGCCATTCCCGCAGCAATTCCCGCAACTCCTCATTCACCCGCACCGTCGGATTCATCTCAAATCGTGCGGCTTCCAATACCCTGCTGGGACTCTGGCTTACCATCACGGTTTGTCGCGGCCTGCTTTTCCATTCCGCCAGCCATTTTGGCATCCCGCCGCAAACGTCGCATACCCCGCACCGCTCCCACTTCGTCGCCTCCCCGAAGTGCGCACAAATCCCTTTCTGCCGGCATTTCCCGGAAGCAACGAACTCCTGCATCTGGTCGTAGCGGCGCCATGCGCGCTCTTTTTCCTTCTCATCCTGAATCTGGTTGATGAAGTAAGCCCGCAGTCCATTGTCTTTCTTTTCCCAAAACAAATAGCAGTCTGCCGGCAACCCGTCGCGTCCCGCGCGCCCCATCTCCTGATACAGTTGCTCAATACTGTCGGGCAATCCCAACCGCACCACTGCCCGCACGTTTGGCTTGTTGATTCCCAGTCCAAACGCAATTGTGCCCACCAGCACCCGCACCTCTTCGCTCATCCACTTTTCCTGATTTTCGCGGCGTGCCGCGCTATTCATCTGTCCGTGGTAGCCCACTGCAGCGATTCCGTTTTCCTCCAGGAGATCGATCACTTCACCAACCCGCGCCACGGTTGGCGCATAGACAATTACGTTGCCTTCTTCCGCCCGCTTCACCGCCCCCACCACGTACTCGTCCTGCATCCCCCGCTCGCACTTCTTCACGATGTATCGCAGATTCTCCCGCCGGAAGCTGGACACCGACTTCAGCGGGTCGCGCAACCGCAACTGCTCCACGATGTCGTGACGCACCTGTTGCGTCGCGCTGGCCGTGAACGCGGCAATCGGCCGGTCGGCAAACAGGTCGCGCAATCTGCTCAGTTGCCTGTATTCCGGCCGGAACTCGTGCCCCCACTCAGAAATGCAGTGTGCCTCATCAATGGCAAAAAAAGAGACCGGCACATTCTTCAGCCAAGCGGCCGTGCCCTCCATCACCGCGCGTTCCGGTGAAACGTACATCAGGCGATACTCGCCAGCCGCCGCTTTGCGCTTGATCTCGCTTCGATCTGCTTCCACCACCGCGCTGTTCAGAAACACCGCCGAAATCCCCATCTGCCGAAGTTGCGCCACCTGGTCTTGCATCAGCGCGATCAGCGGTGAAATCACCACTGCCGTCCGTTTCTCCTCCAGCACCGCTGGCAATTGGTAGCACAGAGACTTGCCTCCCCCGGTTGGCATCACCACGCACACATCGCGCCCCGCTGCCAGGCTCCGCACCACCTCTTCCTGCCTTGGCCGGAACCCGTCGTAGCCCCAATACTGTTTCAGCGCCCCGAGAAACTGGTCGCTGTTTCGGCACTGCATTTCCCCAACGCCTGCTCCATTCATGGCCGTCTCCCGCGCGCCTGCCCTCGCTTGATGCATGCACCCCGAGGGCCTGTCAATGTTCGCTTTCTATTCGCCTTAAGTCAAGCCCATTTGTGCTTATTCACTGGGTAGTTATCCACAATCACAACAAATCCTGTGCAAATGCCCATTTCGGAACTCTGCCCGCTGGTCGGGATTCTCACTCTTTTTCTTGGAGCACCCGCGGCAGGCGGAACCTCTCAAGTTCCCGTTTTTTTTCAAATCGGGCACCCTCCGCGTCTCCATACTCCTGCGAAAATTACTGAACTGATATACTCTGTGCGATTCGCATGTCAACGCCAAACGGAACTCCCAATCCTGGCCGCCCGCCAATGATGCCGTCGTTGAAGTACAACGTAGCAAGGTCATTCTCGACCACTTGCATCCTCCTTCTCTTTCTACTGGTGTGTACCCAGCGCGGGAGCACCGCAGCAAACACAATCCGAGAGGTTGACTTCAAGGATTTCGCCTATCCATGGGACGATCCCGAAGCAGACTCGGACAACCACACCACCTGGTTTTGGACGCAGCTACCTACCGAAACAAAAGTTCGCCTCAAGAACGGCCAGCACCGGTTTACAGTTCCGAAGGAATCGGCCGTGGCTCCAACACTTCGGTATTGGTCTGTCGAATACGGACGATTAGGCGGCGCAGGAGCAGAAGTGGCAGCCGTCGCAGTGAACTACTCGCCCGGCGGTACCATGAACTGGGACTATCTCTATGTCTACGAGCTAACGGGAAATAGATTGAAACTTCTTGGGCGACTAAGGAGCGGTTCCAGAGCCTGGGGTGGACTGCTTCGAGCTTCCTTTGACCAAGGTGCATTAGTTCTTGATTTTGCCGACGCAGACAAACGAAGTGGTGACTGTTGTTCGGATGGATACATCAGAGTTCGCTATCGTTGGCACGACGGTCATTTCCGCGAAGAAGGACCGCGGGGAAAAGGTGACTTGAATGGCGGGTAGCCAGAATTCCCAACTCTTTCTCTTGAAGTACTAGCAGTAGGCAGAACCCCTCAGGTTCTCGTTTTCTCAAACCGATCAACCTCGGAGGGTGCCCCGTGATTAACGCTGGGGCGTTCCTTGATTTCGGAGGCGCGCAGAGGGCATCGCTTGAACAATTTCCGCGTCTCATCACTTCCACGACATTTGTCGAAGTGATATCCTCGCCTCGTCTATCATGTCAACAAATTCCATCGCCTTCAACCCGGGCCATCCGCCTGTTCGTCACGAAGTTGCAACCCCAGAGAGTTTTCCAACGAATTACCTTAGCGTAGTAGACCAAACCTTTGTCGTGACTCAAGACGATGTGTGGATACTGCTGGGCACGACTGTTCAGCAGGCCGTGTCTTCAGACGCGAACGGAAATGTCACCGGCGTGGCGCACACCCTAAATCCTTAGGAGACTCATCAATGATTCGACAGCTTGCAATCTCGGGTTTTCTCGTTTTACCGGTATTTTCTGCCTTGCAGGTCGGATTGGCTCAAGAGTTTCGTCCGCTGTCTAAGGGAACACCAACCAGTGTCGAGAACTTCGTGCAGGAAATGTTCTTTATCACAAAGAGCTCCGGATCCCTGACCCTTAGCGGAACATGCAAGGCAACCAATGTGGATAAGGACGTGGTCGGTGATGCCCTTCCGCATCCTCCACAAGGGCCATTCCAAAACCTCAGCGACGCGATGACCGCCCTTTCGCAGATCGATCCACATCTTTCTTGGATTCGTGATGCGGGCGGACTTTTACGGGTGAGCGATGATAGGGTTTCGGATGATGTGCTGCGGATTCGTCTTCAGCGAGTTCACTTCAGGGGGGCAGTAGATGCAAACGAAGCCATTCGGGAAGTACTATCTGCTCCAGAAGTTCGATCCTACTTTAAAGAGAACCACATCGAAGATGGTACGGTGTTCAATAGTCTTATGCCCATGAGTACAAAAGGTTTGCCCCGACTATCAGGCGATCTGCAAAACGTAACCGTGGCGGAAGCCCTCGACAGAGTTATACGGTTCTTTCCGGGACTATGGATATACAGCGAGTGCAGATACGGTTCACTCAGGCGGGTCATGGTTAGGGGATCTACGGTCGGCGGGTCGCCGGGGCGCTAAATTCGAAGTAATCCTGGGCGGCGGCTGATTGGATGACGGCGTCGGCTCCCTCGACCGAGTAAACTTGGTTGCTGTTGGACGACCAAGGCTCGGAAGAAAGGAAGCGGGTAGCCAGAATTCCCAACTCTTTCTCTTGAAGTACTAGCTGTAGGGGGGTGGCGCACCCTCATAGCGCTAAGACAACTTCGGGTGGCCTACCCTTGCGAGTCTGGTTTATGCAAGGGTGGGTCCGCTCTTCTCTCCCTTGCACCATCTCTTTGACACCCCTTCCGATTCCTCCTATCATCAGTCCCCGGTATCGCTGGGTCGGTTTCTGCATGATTGGCCAGACAATTTCTCATTACCGTATCCTTGATAAGTTGGGCGGTGGCGGCATGGGTGTCGTCTATTCCGCTCGCGACACCATTCTCGATCGCACCGTTGCGCTCAAATTTCTCCCCACCAACGCCATCTTCGATAAGTTCAGCCTCGACCGTTTCCTCCGCGAAGCGCGCGCCGCCGCCTCTCTGAACCATCCCAACATTTGCACCATTCACGAAATCAGCGACCCCAGCGAAGAGAAACCCTTCATCGTCATGGAACTCCTGGAAGGCGAAACCCTCCGCCGTTTTATCGGCACCAAGCCCCTGCGCCTCGACCGCCTTCTGGACATCTCGATCCAGGTCGCCGATGCCCTCGATCACGCACACACTCGCGGCATCACCCATCGCGATATCAAACCCGCCAACATCTTCATCACCAGTTCCGGTCAGGCCAAAGTTCTCGATTTCGGCCTCGCCAAACTCACTGCTGCCACCATCGTCTCCGAGGAAACCAGCTCCCTTTCCGCGGTCGACAACGGCGGCAGGGAGAGCACTGTCCTCAACCCCGGCCTCACCACTCCGGGTTCCTCGATGGGCACCGTTTCCTACATGTCTCCCGAGCAGGCTCGTGCCGCTGAGCTCGATCCTCGTTCCGATCTTTTTTCCTTTGGCGCCGTTCTTTACGAAATGGCCACCGCCAAGCAGGCCTTCACTGGTTCGACGCCCGCCGTCATTTTCAATGCCATTTTCAACAGCACTCCCGAATCCGCCCGCAGCCGTAATCCTGAAACCCCGGAGGCGCTGGACAGTATCATTTCCAAATGCCTTGAAAAAGATCGCGACCTCCGCTTCCAATCCGCCGCCGAACTCCGCGCCGATCTCAAACGCCTCAAGCGCGACCTCGATTCCGGCAAGCGCTCCGCTCCTCCTCGTCCCTCCTACCTTCCTGCGGCTTCGGATGTCCCTTCCGATCCTGCCACCAAATCCGTCGCCGTCCTTTATTTTGAAAATCTTAGTTCCGCCAAGGAAGACGAATACCTTCGCGATGGCATGACCGAAGACATCATCACCGAGCTTGCCAACATCAAAAATCTGAAAGTCTTCCCACGCCCCGCCATTCTTCCCTATCGCGACAAGTCCGTCACCGCTCCCCAAGTTGGCCACGAGCTGCGTGCTTCTTACGTCCTCAGCGGCACGCTCCGCCGCGCTGGTAATCGCCTTCGCATCACCGCGCAGCTCGTCGAATCGCAATCCGGCCACACCGTCTGGGCGCAGCGCTACGATCGCGAAATGGCCGATGTCTTTGAAGTTCAGGACGAAATCGCCCGCAGCATCGCGCAAGCTTTCCGCATCAGCCTCTCGCCTCAGGAAGAAAAAAAGATTGCGCAGAAGCCCACTGAAAATTCTCTGGCGTATGATTTCTTTCTCCGCGGCCGCAGTTATGCCCGCCGTGAAAGCTTGGATTTTGCTCTCCAGATGTATGAACAGGCCATCAAGCTCGATCCCAATTTCGCCCTCGCCCACGCCGGCGTTGCCTACCTCTGCGGCATGATTCTGGAATTCCGCGATCAGGATCCGAAGTGGCTGGAACGCGGCCAGGCGGCTTGCAATCGCGCCCTTGAAATCGACCCGCAACTTGCCGAAGCTCTGGTGGCGCGCGCCCGCCTCTCCTATTCCCAGCACAACCATCAGGAAGCCATCGATCTGGCCCGCCGCGCCATCGCCCGCAAACCCGATTGCGAAGGTGCCTACAACGTGCTGGGCCGCGCCTATTTCGCTTCCGGACGTTTCGAGGAAGCCGCCGACCTTATTGAGCAGGCCATCGCCGCCAACGGCGACGATTACAACGTCTACATTCCCTACACCAATGCGCTCCAACGCCTTGGCCGCCAAAAGGAGAACAAGCACTACCGCGAAATGGAAATGCTCATCCTCGAGCGCCAGCTCGAATTGGTTCCCGAAGATGTGCGCGCCCGTAGCCTCCTTGCCGCCGATTACGCCAATCTCGGCCGCGTGGAAGACGCCGTCCGCCAGCTCCAAATGGCTTCCGCGTTACGCCCGAACGACGCCAACATCCTTTATAACGTGGCCTGTACCTACGGCATCCTTGCCAAACGCGAAGAAGCTCTGGAGATGCTCCGCCGGTGTTTCGCCGCGGGTTATGCCAATTTCGATTGGCCTCGCCAGGATCCCGACCTCAAAATCCTTCACGATGATCCCGACTTCAAGAAACTCTTTCCTTCGTCAAACGCCTGAGTCTCCCTCTGCAATTTCGTGATTTCGCGTGTCTCCCGCGCTTGTGACACACACCACAATCCCTCACTCCACCGCTGCGCTATACTTTTCGGGGAACTTCTCCGCGGTCCTTTCGTGTTTTCCACCATCGCTCCTGTTACTCTTTTGCAGCCCGCGGAGACGGGCCATCCTCGCTCTCCTGCTCCCGAAAACGCAGGAACCCACGTATGAGCACCCTCTCCCAAGCCGAACTCACCGTGCCGGATGCCTGGCATCCACACATCAATCCCTGGTGGATTGCCTTTACGGTGATGCTCTCCACCTTTATGGAGGTGCTGGACACCAGCATCGCCAACGTTGCCCTTCCCCACATCGCCGGCAGCCTCTCCGCCGGAATTGACGAAAGCACCTGGGTTCTCACGTCCTATCTTGTTTCCAACGCCATCGTTCTTCCGCTCACTGGCTGGTTCTCCCGCCTCTTTGGCCGCAAACGCTTTTACATGAGCTGCGTCACCATCTTCATCGTCAGTTCGCTCATGTGTGGGCTTGCTCCCAGCCTGCCCTTGCTCATTCTCTTTCGCGTATTACAGGGAGCTGGCGGCGGCGGCTTGCAACCCACTTCCCAGGCTATCCTCGTCGAAAGCTTCCCGCGCGAAAAGCAAGGTATGGCCATGGCCATCTACGGTATGGGCGTTGTCGTGGCGCCGATTATCGGGCCCACGTTGGGCGGTTGGATCACAGACAACTATTCCTGGCGCTGGATCTTCTTCATCAACATTCCCGTTGGACTTCTCTCCATCATTCTCACCACTGCCCTCATTGTCGATCCCTCGCATGTGTCCGGCAAAAAGGCCGGCGAGCGCATCAAGATTGATTACATCGGCCTCGGACTCCTCAGCGTCGGCCTCGGCTTCCTCCAGGTACTGCTCGATAAGGGCCAGCGCGACGATTGGTTTGAATCCCGCTTCATCGTCTGGTGCGCCGTGGTTGCCGCCGTTGGCCTGGTCGGCACCGTCATCTGGGAACTTCGCCAGAAAGATCCCGTCATCGAGCTGCATCTCTTCAAGGACCGCAACTACGCCACCGCCACGTTCTTCATGTTCGCGCTCGGCATTGTCCTGTACGGCACCACCGTGCTTCTTCCCGTCATGCTGCAAACCCTCGATGGTTATACCGCGCAACTCAGCGGGCTCGTGCTTTCTCCCGGTGGCTTTCTCACCTTACTTGTACTGCCGCTGGTCGGGCGCCTGATGATCCGCCGCGATCCGCGCTGGCTTGTGGTGGTCGGACTGCTGATTCTCTCGTTTGGCATGTTCCAGCTCTCAAAACTCAATCTCTACACCAGCTTCTGGACGTTTGTCTTCGTGTGGTCGATTTCGCGCGGCGGCATGCCTTTTATGTTTGTGCCCGTCAACGTCATGGCGTTTTCCTACGTGCCCAAGGAGCGCATGAACAACGCCACCGGCCTGATCAATCTTGCGCGTAACCTGGGCGGCAGCGTCGGTATTTCCCTGGTCACCACGCTCCAGGCGCGCCTCACCCAACGCCACCAGAACATACTCGTCAGCCACATGACGCCGCTCGATCCCCGCTATCGCGCCGCGCTCCATGGACTCACCGCCCTGCTGCACATCCGCGGCTCCAGCACCGCCAACGCCGCGCAGCAGGCCCAGGGCATGTTGTACGGTGAATTGCAGCGCCAGTCCGCCATGCTCTCCTTCATTGATGTGTACTCGATTCTCGGCATGCTCTGCCTCTCCATGATTCCCCTAATGTTCATCATGAAGCGTTCCCGCCCGACCTCCTCCACGCCCCTTGGCCATTAATCGCCAGGTTTGCTCCCGGAGCGACCTGATTCATCGTGCCCCAGTCGCATCATTGTGCTAATGGCATTTTGGAAACTTACAATCGGCAGTTCTATTTTTTGCATCCACAAGCCGTGATAACTCTAAACGTAGGACGTACCGCTCTCCTCGCAGTTTGCATTGAGACGGATTTCTCACAGAGTTCGAGCTTCCTGGCCCGATACTCTTCTCCGCGGTCCAAGTGTTTCGCGCGGATTCCTGCCGGAAAAGCTCTTGGCGGTCGAAATGAAGTGGATTCTTCCGAGGAGTGTAACGATGAATTGGAGCCAACAAAAAGATTACGTAATTCGCGGCTTGCTGTTTTCCTTGCTGTTCTGTGTCGTACCGGCCTTTGCCGCGGCACAACAGAAAAAGCCTCCCGCACCTCCCCCAAGTAAACCGGCGGAGGCCCCCAAGCCCGCTCCCAAACCTGCCGAAGCCTCCAAGCCTGAGCCCAAACCCGCCGAGGCCCCCAAGCCAGCGTCCAAGCCGGCCCCCAGCGCAACACCCCATCCAAGCACCGCGCCGCACGCGAACAACCCAGGCGGAGCCAAGCCCGGTACGTCCGCCCAGCCACACGCGGGCAACATGAATGGAGCGAGATCGGGCGGCGCAACGAACACCAAGGCGAATGCAAACGCTGCAGCAGCCAGAGCCGCCGAAGCGGAGCGGGTCTACGCACCACCTGTTGTTGCCGTGCGCCCTGGCGGCGGCAAGGTTGCCACCAACGCCGCTGGCCACAAAACCGAGTACAACCCGGCTGGCAAAAAAACCGCGTTTGAAACCAGAAGCGGGAACAAAGCCAGTTTCGATCACAACGGCTACATTAGAACCATCCATACCAAGAGCGGCATGACCATCAACCACGGCTCTCATGGCGAACGCCGCTATGAATCTCGCCGTCCTGATGGTGGCAGGATTGTTGGCTTCGGCCGCGGCCGCGGTTATGCTGAGCACGTTTTCTATCGCGGCGGTCATCCCTTCATGCGGCGCACCTATTTCTATAATGGCCAGCGTTATGCCTATGCCTACCGCGGTTATTACTGGCACGGGCATCCTTACTACGGCTACGTTCCGCCTTATTACTACGCTTCCGCGTATTACGGCTGGGCCTTCACTCCTTGGGGCGCGCCCATAGCGTATGGGTGGGGCTGGGGCGGTTCTCCGTGGTATCGAGCTTACGGCTACTACTTTGCCCCATCTCCTCTCTACGACTCTGCGGCTTTCTGGCTGACGGACTATATGTTGGCCGCGAATCTCCAGGCCGAGTACGAATCTCGCGCGCAAGCCAATGCTGGCGGAGGCTATCAGGACGCAGCGGCCGACGGCCAGGCCACGATTACTCCCGAGATGAAGCAGTTAATCGCCGACGAAGTGCGCGCGCAAATCGAAGCCGAGAAGGCAGAGTCGGAGTCCGCGCCCGCCACTCCCGAGCCCGACACTAACGCGCCCGTCAGCAACACGCCACCGCCGGCTTCACAGAACGGTCCCGACGTGGTTCCCGCCGCGCTCGATCCGTCTCTCAAGACGTTCCTTGTCTCCACCGTTCTCAGCGAATCCATGGACGATGGCACGCAATGTTCCCTCAGTCCCGGCGACATCCTCACGCGCGTCCAGGACACTCCGGACGCCAACCAGAACGTCCGGGTGATCGTGGCCAGCAGCCAGCGCAACGACTGCGCCGCAGGCACGCAGATCGCCGTGGCCGTCACCGACCTGCAAGACATGCACAACGACTTCCGCGCCAAGCTCAGCGAAGGTCTCGGGCAACTCGCGGAAAACCAGGGCAAGAACGGCATTCCCGCCGGTCCTCCGGCAGCTTCCAAACCGAATCCCAACGGCCAAGTGCAGCCCGATTTGACCGTCGAAGCCGACCTGAAAGCTCAACAAGACGAAGTAGCCCAGGCCGAGAGCGATATCCAGCAAGCCTCGGTGCTAACGCCTGGCAGCGACGACTAGCGATTACGGGGAAAAACACCCAGTCCTTCACCTCGCCCATTGATTAAAAGTTTGCTCCTCCCGTAGGGGCACGAACCATCGTGCCCGAAAATGTCGGCGCGCCGGCAAGGGTAAATGAAGTAGCTGCAAATCGAGATGTTGGCTGAGCGCAGGGATGAAAGAGCCTATAAGCGCAAGATGCGGATTGTGCGCACGATTCCTGATACTCACCCTCCCCCCTGTTTTTTGAAAGTGTTGATTCCTGACGGGGATAAAGTCGCTTGTTTTCATAGAGTTTTGAAAGTGTGGATTCTGAAAGGGGTTGACGACGCATCTCGGCGAATGAAAGGCGAACATATTCCGTACCCCCACCCCCTGTTTTTGCGTATGTACGGGAATGATTGGACTTACGGGGCTCTGTTGACAACCTTGGGGAAGAGCTGTCCAGAAGCGAGAAGCAGATCCCTCACCCCGTCAAAAGCGCGGGGATTCGGGATGACAACGGTGCGGGAAGGGGCCCTGAAAGCAGGATGTCAACAGAGCCACTTACGGGTGAATATCCCGGATGTTCGGGAAACAAAGGGCTTAGAAGAGGAGTGGCTAGTGGCTGGTGGCGAGCAGGCGAAGAGTGGACGAGGAGGTGGGGCGTTCCGAAATGGCACAAGAAGAGCGTCCCCTCAGCATAGCAGGTAGAGCTTAGCACATTATTTACCGTTTGTCTACTATTATTTAGTGGGTACTAGTTTCGAAACTGGTACCGTAGGCACCCAATCTGCCGACATCTTACCTGCTGTCGAGATTCAGGATGCTGCGCCATTCGCGTGCGTCGAAGTTTAGATACGAATTGTCGCGAATTGCACGAGGTATTAGCCATCGCTGCCGCCAGAATTCGACAATTTCGGGAAGCGGCCTTCGGTACCAATGGAGGCGCGATGCGTTCCCGTTCAGGAAGGCAGTGCTGTTTCGAGCGAGAGGGGCAGAGTCTCTCGACAGGGAAGCGATGACGACGAGTGACGGGGAAAACTTGGGCACGATATATCGTGCCCCTACAGGCGGAAGCCGGGCACTGGACCGAAGGAGCGGAGCGCCACGCGAGCCCATCCGAGGCGCAAACCGCCCGCCTCAGAAGGCGGCCCCTACACGAACAGGAGAAACCCAGGAACCGGTCTGAGGACCGGCCACTACATGAAGATAGAAAGAGACGGGCACGATGGCCCGGGAAACATTTTGAACGGTGGATGCGTATCATGGGACAGAGGCGCGCCGGTGTGTCTGTGGCGCCGAGGTTGTCATGAAGGGGGTGCCCTGTGCTGACCCTGCTTTTCCTGGTTCTTCTGTATTTCCTGCCGACGATCATTGGGCGAGAGAAGCGCGATGCTGCGGGAATCATCCTGCTCAACCTGTTTCTGGGATGGACGGTGGTCGGCTGGGTGATTGCCCTGATCTGGGCGTGCGCGGCGGAGCCGTATAGTCCGGTGAGGTTGGTTGCGGTGCCGGCTGGCGGACGGTTCTGCTGCCAGTGCGGCACGTTTGCCTATCCGGGCGCGCACTTCTGCACGGCGTGTGGCCGGACGGTTTGATACTCTGAGGTCATCCGAAGGCAGCCCGGAAAATGAACTGAGCGGGCCATTAAAGCGATGACCGAATCCAGACCACAAAATCTGCGCGAAGAATTCAACCGCTGGGCGGAAGCGGGGCGCGGCGAGGGCATGGAAGAAGACCACTTGCCGATTACGCTGCCAGTGCTGGAGAAGATGCGGCTGGGTCCGGCGGAAAACGTGCTGGACGTGGGCTGCGGAGCGGGCTGGCTCTCGCGGCGGATTGCGCGGATGGTGCCGGAAGGGCGCGTCGTGGGCATGGATATTTCCGATGAGATGATCCGCGTGGCGCGGCGCGGCAGCCTGGAGCACGACAACGTTTTGTACATCACCGGGGAAGTGGACGAGATTCCCTGGGAGCCGAACTTCTTCACGCACGCGATTTCGGTGGAGTCCGCGTATTACTGGCCCGAGCCCAGCAAAGGCGTGAAAGAGATACATCGCGTGCTGCGGCCCGGCGGCAGGGCGTGGATTCTGATCAACTACTACCGCGACAATCCGCATTGCCATCAGTGGGGAGAATTGCTGCAAGTGCCGACGAAGCTGCTCTCGGCGGAAGAATGGAGCGGGCTGTTTCGCGAGGCGGGGTTCACGGAGATTGCGCACGAGCGCGTTCCTGACACTTCGCCTTCGCCGGAAACGTATACCGGGCGATGGTTCCGGGATGCGGCGCACTTGAAGGCGTTCAAGGCGGAAGGCGCGCTGCTGGTTTACGGAAGAAAGACGTAACGGCTTATAATAAAAGGCAAGTAAAAACCAATGCGATATTGCCTCTTTAGCGCAAGACGCGCGCGGCAGCACCCACCCGCGGAAAGCCCCTGCTAGATTGGAAGGAAGCACGCTCCTGAAGACAAGGTGAACTTCCGCGCGGACGTTGTCCTTTGCGGCGAAAATGGTATGAGCGCTTCTAACTCAAAATACGAAGTGATGGTGGTTGACGATTCACCGGTCTACCGGAAACTCGTCGAGCAGGTGCTCTACGCGGAGCCGTATTCGTTGCTGTTTGCGCGCAACGGCCACGAAGCGCTGCAGATGTTTGAGAAGCACTCGCCGTGCATCGTGATTACCGATTGGATGATGCCGGATATTTCCGGGCCGGAATTGTGCCAGCGGATACGCGCGGACAAAGCGCGGCCTTACACGTACCTGATCCTGATGACCAGCAACACGGAAAAGGGCAACGTGGTGAAGGGGCTGCAAGCGGGCGCGGACGATTACTTGACGAAGCCGTTCGATCCGGGAGAAATGCTGGCGCGCATCGGAGTGGGAAGGAGGATTGTGGACCTGAACCGCGAGCTGGCGGCGAAGAGCGAGAAACTGGAGCAAGCCGCGCGCACGGATCCCCTGACAGGATTGCCGAACCGGCGGGCAATTGAGGATTGGGCATTCAAACAGCTGCGCGGAGCGGCGCGGCACGGGTTTTCGCTATGGGTGGTGATCGGCGACATTGATAATTTCAAGAACATCAACGATTCGTTTGGCCACGACGCGGGCGACGCGGTGCTGAAGACGTTCGCGGAAGGATTGAAGAAGAACACGCGGGCTTCGGACATCTGCGGGCGGCTGGGCGGAGACGAGTTTTTGTTGGTGGTGACGCATGTGGAACCGGATCGTGTGGAATTGGCGGTGAACCGCTTCCGTGAACAGTTTGGCGCACTGTGTTTTCCGTTGGCGGGGCAGAGCGTGAGCGTGACGGCGAGCTTCGGCGTGGCGGGATTTCAAGGCAAGGACGTACAGGATTTTGCGATGCTGGTGCGTAAAGCCGACCAGATGTTGTATGAAGCGAAGCGCGCGGGGCGGAACCAGGTGCGCGTGGCCTATCCGGAAAACTCGGTGGAACTCGTCCCCTAATGTAAAGCAGCGGTAATGCCAGCGGAGCTGAGCGGCTAAAGCCGGTTTTTCTTCTTCCGCTTACGGCACGACTGAAGTCGTGCTCTCCCGAAAACCGGAAATCTAGGAAGCGCACTTGTGACGGAGGCGCTAACTGGGCGCGCGCGAAGTATGGTATGAGAGCGCTGTGGGGCCGTCGCTTCGATGAAGGACTCCTCCGGGAAAATCGCGGTGAAATCATGCATGCGGGAGAGCGGATGTCATTTCTGAGTGAAAGCGTGGCGGTGATTACGGGAGCGGGATCGGGAATGGGACGCTGCCTGGCGCAGCAACTGGCCGCGATGGGCGCGTCGCTGGCGCTTTCTGATGTGAACGACAAAGGATTGGCGGAAACGGTTGCCCTGCTGGGAAACGCGCGCGGCAAGGTGACGGAGCACCGCGTGGACGTGGGCGACGCGGCGAGCGTGAAGGGGTTCGCGGAAGAAGTGGCGGCGCAGCACGGGCGGGCGACGGTGGTGTTCAACAATGCGGGCGTGGCGCTGCTGGGGAATTTCGAGGACCTTTCGCTGGAGGATTTCAGGTGGCTGATGGAGGTGAATTTCTGGGGCGTGATTCATGGCGTGCATTACTTTCTGCCGCTGCTGAAGAAGGAGAAACGCGCGCACATCGTGAACACGTCGAGCCTGCTGGGATTTGTGGGAGCGATCGGGCAAAGCGCGTACTGCGCGAGCAAGTTTGCGGTGCGGGGATTCTCCGAATCGCTGCAGCACGAACTGGCGGGCACAAATGTTTTTGTGACCACGGTACATCCGGGGTTTGTGCGGACCGCAATTGCGAACCAGGCGCGACTGGGGAAGAACGCGGGTGAAGGGCTGCGCGAACAGAGCTTGAACAGATTTCATCGCATCACGCGGACGAATCCGGAAGTGGCGGCGGCGAAGATATTGCGCGCCGTGGAAGAACGACGGGCGCGAGTGTTGATCGGGCCGGACGCGTATTTCGTGGATTACTTGCAGCGGCTGCGGCCGACAGGGTACTGGCCGATCCTGGCAAGGCAGTTTGAAGACCCATCGGCGAAGTGATGAATCTCCCCGAGGCGGAAGCCCAAGAAGAGAGAGATTCATCGCACAAAAGACGTGCGAAGCAAAACCGTCCCTCACTTCGCAGACTCCGTTCGGAATGATGGGATCGTACTTTTTCCGCAAGCTTTGAAGCTGTGCCCTCCCTAAGAAGACTTCTAAGTTGACCTGCGGCCGAGCGGGAGCAAAGTGTAAAGGATGTCCTGATAACAACCTATAAAGGATGTCATGAGACTGAGCATAGGAGTGACTGTGCCACGGAGGGCGAACCCAAGAGCGGGCCGCCTGGAAGGCGGCGCTACAGGGAATGGACGGGGTTGGTGGTGGTGTGTTTTTTGGGGATACCTTTAGGATGGCAGTCCTGGCATTTGACGAAGTGAATGTTGTGGGGGCTCTTTGTCGTGGCGAAAGTGGTGTCCATTTTTTCGACATCGAGGCCGCAATTGGAGAGGCGCGGATGACAGGTGGAGCAGGACGCGCGCGTGTGCTGGCCGTGCTTCTGATGGCAGGACAGGCAACTGAGACCTTCGTGGACGCCGATGGGCGTGCGGTCATCGCCGGAATGCACTTCCCTGCTGGCAAGAGGCGCGTGGCACTGGTAGCAGAGAGCCTGTCGCGTATCGGGGCTGATCTTCACAGGCCTGCCGGATTCGACCATTACAGGCAGAGGAAGAAGAGCCACGGAGAAGCTGACGCGTTCACGGCGATCGAAGAAACTCAGGGAGGGGCGATAGAGTTCTTCGCGGCCAGCGAATTTGGCCTTGGAATCGTCGTCATCCTCTTTTTGTAGCGGGGCGCCGAAGCGGTGGATGGAGTGGCAGGTGAGGCACGGGACGGCGGGTTGGTGAACGACGGAGGCGGGCAGAAGCTTCCACGGGCCATCGGTGTTGAGCGGCGTGACGAGGTCGCGGATGCCGCCTTCAAAAAACATGCCGTGGCAGCGGAGACAATCATCCATCAAGAGGCGATTGTGGTTGTGTTTGGCATCGAGGAATAATTTTTCGTAAGTGACGCCATGCGGGCCGTTCTGCCACTGGGCGGCTTCCTGCTGATGGCATTTCTCGCAGCGGCCGACCATCACGTTGACGTCCATCGTACGCAGGCGAATGGGATCGCGATACGCGCCGCGAATGTGTTGTACGAGGCGGCGGACATTGCCCAGGTGGAAGCCAGGATCGAAGGTGAGGATTTCGCCGTGACACGCGCCGCAAGATACGGAACGGTGGCTGGAAGTTTGCCAGGAAGAGTGCTCGGAACGGATTTCATGACAGCGGGCGCAGGATTCTCCGGCGGAATATTCGTAGTAGAGGCTGGCGGCGGGGAGGGCGAGAACAACCAGAAGGCCAATAACGAGAGCAAGGAGAGCGAGACGGGAGTGGAAAAAAGCCATGGCTAGACTTTTCCTTTCCAGGATTGCGCGAGGTGAGCGGAAACGCGGTAAGCGTTCGCAAGAATGGTGAGGACGGGATTAAAGCCGCCATTGGTGACGTGGACACTGGCATCAATGACGTGGAGATTGTCAATCTCGTGGACGCGGCACCAGGAATCCACGACGGATGTTTTGGGATCGTTGCCCATGCGACAGGTGCCAGCCTGATGCTGGCCGCCGCTGAGGTCCCGGCCAGAGAGGTTTAGCCAGGTCTGGATGGCGCCAGCTTCCTTGAGCCAAGCCTCCGCTTTGGTGGCCATGGCGTTGGAAATTTCCACCGTATGTGAATGGCGATAACCTGAGAGTTGAGCTACAGGCATTCCCCAGAAGTCTTTGACCACAGGATCGAGTTGCACGCGAGAATCGAACACGGGCATTTCCTGCGTCGGGCCCATGATTCTGATGGTGCGGCGATAGGCCTTGCGCATGAAGTCTTTGTGGGCTTTGCCCCAGCGAACACCGTTTGGTTGCATGTCCACAGCTTGAATGGGAAGACGAATGAATTCGTTGGCGAGCATGGCACCGCCGCGGAGCCCGGGATTGCCATGGTTGTAATCACAAATGGCGATGTTGGCGCCGGGGCCGATGTCGTCGTAAGTATCGAAATCGAACAGGCCGGTGGCGCCAGAATAGGCGTGGCCCTGAAGGTTGCGGCCGACCCAATCATAGCGATTGCCGAGACCGTTGGGGAAAAGCTTGCTTTTGGAATTGAGGAGGAGGCGAGCGGATTCGATGGCAGCGCCAGAGAGGACAACGAGATCGGCGGGCTGCTCGTGAAGAAGGTCATGCGCGTCGAAATAGGAGACGCCGGTAACTTTGCCTTGATCGTTGGTGAGGATTTCCTTGACCATGCAGTCGAGGCGCAAATCACAAAGGCCGGTGGCCAGAGCGCGAGGAATGACGGTGTTGTGCGTGCCGCACTTGGCATCTACTTCACAGACGAAACCCACGCACCAGCGGCAGCGCATACAGGGAGGGCGGCCGTTGTAGGGAACGCTATTGCGGAGCATGGGAAGGTCGAAGGGATGAAGACCGAGACGCTGCGCGGCGGGCTTGAGGATTTCGTATTCGCGCGTGGGAGGAAGGGGCGGCATGGGGAGAGGCTTGGCGCGGGGGCCCTTGAAGGGGTCGTTGCTGACATCGCCGGAAACGCCGATTTCATATTCGGCTTTTTCGTAGAAGGGCGCGAGGTCGTCGTAACTGATGGGCCAATCGTCAAGCGAGCTGCCTTCAGGCGCGCCGTAGGTGGTGCGCATGCGGAAATCCTTGGGCTGGAAGCGCCAGGCCATGGCGCCATAGGTGAGCGTGCCGCCACCGACACAAGCGGCGTTGTTGCTGTAGCCGCCTTCACTGGGGAGAACGACGTGGCGCTTGCCTTCGAGGTCCACAAAGACGCGGGGATTGCGTTCGTCATCGGGGCCGGAATTATTGCCAAGGATGGAAGTGCGCTGGTTGCGAAGATCATCCTTGCGGCAATCGTTGGCGGTGTACCAGCGGCCGCGCTCGAGAAGAGCGACGTGGAAACCGGCTTCGCAGAGTTCCTTGGCGACAACGCCGCCGCCGGCTCCGGCTCCGATCACGACGACATTTACACGAGGCAGAGGCATGGTGGTCGTCAGCCTTTCTTGGAGAATTCGTACTGGTCGCGGCCGCGGATGGGAATTACGGGAATGCCGAGCATGCGCCAACTGACGGCGTCGCGATTGCCTTGGTGACGGGCGTCGCCATAGAAGCCTTGCATAGTGTGGCTGATGACCATGTCGAAGAAGGGATGGAGGGAATCCGGGAGATGATTGAGGAAGTCAGTCTGCTGGTCGAAGGGAAGATCGGCGAAGGCGGCGCGATGCGCGGAGAGGCAGGCAGCGTCAAAAGCGGCGAGGCCTTCACGATACGCGGATTGCAGTTTGCGGAAGTGGCCGACGAGTTGCGAGTCGATGTAGTAGAGCGTGCCAGCCCAGGCGGCGCCAGGGTCCTGATCGGCGGGAATGATCTGATCGGAAAGGGCTTCCATCGTGTGGGCCTCGGCGGGAGTGAAGAAGCGCCACGGACCCGCACGGCGACCGCAGGAAATCAAGGCAGAAGAAGCAGCGGCGGTAGCGGCAACTTGCAGGAAGCGGCGTCGCGAAAGGGCAGCCTGTTTGGACATGGTTGAAACCTCAGGTGAGGTGCGCGGAGGCGAAGCACACTTCACAATATGGCGCCCGAAGCGATAGACAAATTCACAGGCTGGGGAGTGAGAGATAGGAACAGGGAAACCAGCCGGCGCCCAAGATCCTGGACGAATGGTAGTGAAGGATGGGGAGGGAAGATGTGACAGGAGTCACGCGAATGAGGCAGCAGCCTCGTTCATGCCGGCCGAGTCTTCATTCGCAATTTATGAACCGGCATGTTTTCACGGCATCTTTTGCAAGCTGGCGCTAAAGATTGCGGAGCGCTGGGGGAAGAATGCCTGCCAGAGAGTAGGAGCCCGAACCGGCGAAGAAAAGGCCAAGTGCCAGCAGGAATTGCGAGAGAGCGTACTCCATGCCACCATGCGCGATGTTGTAGCCGTGGGGAAGGTGGACGAGGAGGATGGCGCCCGCCATCACGATCATGGTGCAGAGCGCGCCGACGCGGATGAAGAGACCCGTGAGTAAGGCGAGGCCGCCGGCGAATTGCGCCAGACCTACAAAGAAGGCAATTGCGGGCGGGAAGTGTGTGAATGCCGCGAAGCCCTGAATGCCGGGGCCGCCAAAAGCACCAAAAAGAATGGCGCTGCCGTGATAGAGAAAGACGAGTGTGCCGGACAAACGGAAGATAAGAAGGGCGAGGTCGAGCTTAGGGGAAACAACCGAAGAGGAAGTAGAAGAAGTCATGAAAACTCCCTGTAACCCTGAATTTTGGGGCAATTTAGCAAAAGGGCGAAGAAATGGCAATGTTGATATGCTGAGAGTTAGGGAAGGGGAAAAGGGAGTTTTTGACGGGGCAAGAAGCAGCAAGATATACTCCGCGGTGGGGAAAAGAACGGAGACATCCGTGGGCGTTATAGAGCAAAGGTTTGAAAAAAATGTACTGATTACGTCGGTGGACTACGTATTCAATTGGGCGAGGAAGAGTTCACTGTGGCCGCTGACGTTTGGGCTGGCGTGCTGCGCGATCGAGATGATCGCTTCGACGACGGCGAGGTTTGATATGGCGCGGTTTGGGGCCGAGGTGTTCCGGCCGTCGCCGCGGCAGGCGGACCTGATGATCGTGTCGGGGACGGTGACGCTGAAGATGGCGCAGGTGATCCAGCGCGTGTGGCAACAGATGCCGGACCCGAAGTGGTGCATTTCGATGGGAGCGTGCTCGAGCGTGGGCGGGCCGTTCAATGCGTATTCGGTGTTGCAGGGAGTGGACCGGATTGTGCCGGTGGATGTGTACGTGGTGGGATGCCCGCCGCGGCCGGAAGCACTGTTTTATGCGCTGTTGAAGCTGCAGGACAAGATTGATGAGATGACGCTGGCGAAGCGGCCGACGGAAGTGAAGTTGCGGCCGGAGATGGTGGAAGATTTTAAGAAGAATGTGATGGTGGCGCAGGTGGTGGAGCCGAGTGAGCGGTGAGCGGCTAAAGGTTATCAGTGATCAGCTATTCAGCGACCAGCGACGAGTAATCAGCGATCAGGAAACAAAGATTCGCTGCGTTGACCGAGCCTATGATGGCCCGAAAGGCAAAGAAGGCTCAACGCAGAGAGTTTAGAGGAAAGAAGAAGAGACGGAGGAAGAATCGGAGATGGGATTCGTTCGGACGGCGAAGGTGGGAGAGTTACCGGCGGGGACGGTGCGGGAATTCCACGTGGAAGGAAAAGCGATTGCGCTGGCGAACGTCGGCGGCAGGATTTATGCGATCAACAATACGTGCCTGCACCGGGGCGGGCCGCTGGGGCAAGGAGCGCTGGAGGGCAAGGGGGTCACTTGTCCGTGGCATGGATGGCAATTTGACGTGACAAATGGGAAAGCAGTGCAAAATCCGGCGGTGGGAGTGGATTGTTACCGTACCGAAGTGCGCGGAGAGGATATATTTGTGGATGTGTAGTGCCGGCAGTTGGCAGAGTTGAGGGCTAGCTGGATCCGGGTCCTATCATGGAGTTAACTTACATAAAATAAAGAAGTTAACGTAAGTTTTGTCTCGAAAATCAGGGGCTGTTGACGATTTGGGTGTGGAAAACCCCTCTATCCCTCATATTTTGTTTGGTTTTCGTCTTGCAGACGTGTATATTTCAGCCGAATCTGGTGCCGATGGTAACTGTAACTTCGCAGGCCCGACATTATTGGATCTTCAGCGCAGACCCGCATCACTATCACTGGGATACGTTGTTCGTTAAAGGGAAAGAGATGTGGCACGGGGCGGGGTCAAAGCCCGATGCGATTCGTGCGTTGAAGCAAGTGAGGAAGGGGGACCGCGTGCTGTGCTATCACGCCACGCCGGAACGGTCCCTGTATTCAATCGCGGAGGTCACGCGCGATCCGTATTCCGACCCACATGACTTGAAGGGGAAAAACCTGGTGGCGGACCTGCGCGCGTACGAGAAGTTGCCGCGCCCGGTGACGCTGGCGGAGATGAGAGCGAATAACGCACTGAGGAAAATGAAGCTGCTGAAGAACGTGCGGCTGATTATTTCGGCGCTGACCGAGGAAGAGTACCAGGAGTTGTTGCGGATGGCCGGAATCGTGGCCATGCCGGGAGTGCCGCTGCTTTAAGGTGAACGGCGGAAAGCCCACCGAAGCTTGACGATTTCCATGAAAACGAGCGAACATTTGGCGGCCGAATCCGTCATTACCTACAGTGGTGTGTGCCAACCTCCGGTCAAAACGAATGGGCGAAGAGATTAAGTCCGGGAAGAACGATTTGTAGAGACATGCAGATCCCTGTGTGGAGGGGTTCGCAAAAGAGGCGGTCGGGGCGCCAGAAGAGTTGGCTTTATGGAAAGCGGAATCCAGAAGTAGTGCAAGAGACAGCAACAAAGTAACGAGAGGCGAAGGAGGAATTGTGAGGACACGAATCACGCTGGTGGCGATGCTGGTGTTGGTGTGGACGGGAATGGGAAGCGCGGCGGAGGAGAAGCCGCTGCTGGCGCAGCAACCGACGGTCAGCAAGACCACGATTGTATTCACGTATGGCGGGTATCTGTGGAGCGTGCCACGGGAAGGCGGCATGGCGCGGCAACTCACGACGGGAGGCCACGAAGGGAATGCGGTTTTCTCGCCCGATGGCACGCAGATCGCCTTCACTGGAGAGTATGACGGGAATCCCGATGTGTACGTCATGCCTGCCATCGGAGGTACGCCGAAGCGGTTGACGTGGCATCCGGGACGAGACGGGGCACTGGGCTGGACACCAGACGGCAAGCGCGTGCTGTTTGTTTCCGACCGCGAGGCGTACGCGGATTTTACGCGGTTCTACACCGTGCCCGCGGAAGGGGGTGTCCCGGAAGTGCTGCCGATGTGGCGGGCGTTTAACGGGCAGTATTCGCCGGATGGAACGCGAGTCGCGTATGTGCCTTTTTTCCAATGGCAGCAGGCGTGGAAGAGATACCGTGGCGGGCAAACGACGCCAATCTACCTGGTGACGCTGAAGGATCTGCAAGTGGAGAAGGTGCCGCGCGAGAACTCCAACGATTCGAGCCCGGTATGGTTTGGGGATACGGTCTATTTTTTGTCTGACCGGAACGGGCCGGTGACGCTTTTCGCGTACGACACAAAGAGCAAAAGCGTAAAACAGGTTTTGGAGAACAAGGGACTGGATATGAAGAGCGTTTCAGCGGGGCCTGACGCGCTGGTGTACGAACAGTTTGGCGGAATCTATTTGTTTGATCCGCAAAGCGGAAAATCGTCGCGAGTGAACATTGAGGTTGCGGGTGATTTGCCGGCGACGCGGCCACACTGGGAGAAAGTAGGGGACAAGATTCAGAACGGGGGGATTTCGCCGACGGGAGCGCGCGCGGTGTTCGAGGCCAGGGGGGAGATATTGACAGTGCCTGCGGAAAAGGGAGATATTCGCAACCTGACCCGGACAACGGCAGTGGCGGAGCGGGATCCTTCATGGTCGCCGGACGGAAAGTGGATCGCTTATTTTTCGGACGAATCGGGCGAATATGCATTGCACCTGGCGGACCAGAGTGGACTGGGAGAAGTAAAGAAAATCAACCTGGGGACACCGGGGTCGTTTTTCTATTCGCCGACGTGGTCCCCGGACAGCAAGAAAATCGCGTATGCGGACAAGCGGCTGAACCTGTGGTACGTGGACATCGAGAAGGGCATACCGGTGAAGGTGGCGACGACTTTGTTCGATGTGGGCCCTTCGTTCAGCCAGGCGTGGTCGCCGGACAGCAAGTGGATTACCTACGCAGAATTTCTGCCGAACCACTATCACGCCATCAATGTGTATTCGGTGGAGAGCGGGAAGAGCACGCAATTGACCGATGGGCTGAGCGACGCGGCGTTTCCGGTTTTTGACCGCGGCGGGAAGTACCTTTACTTCATGGCGAGCACGGATGAAGGGCTGGGCCTGAGCTTTCTGGATCTATCGGGGTTCCAACGGCCGGCATCACGAAGCGTGTATGCCATCGTGCTGAAGAAGACCGATGCGAATCCGGTGGAGCCGCAGAGCGACGACGAGAAGATCGGGGAGAAGAAGGACGAAGAGAAGGGCAAGGAAGCGGATAAAGACAAGGGCAAGGATAAAGATAAGGGGAAGGATAAGGACAAAGATAAGGATAAAGGGAAGGAAGGGGATAAAGACAAGGATAAGGACAAGAAGGAAGAAGAGGTCAAGGTCACGATCGACTTCGAAGGGATTGGGCAGCGGATTGTGGCGATGCCAATCAAGGCGGCGAACTACGTGGGCATGGATGCAGGAAAGACCGGGATCCTATTCCTGGGGGAGATTCCTTCGATTCCATCGCTCGACGGACCAACGCTGGTGAGCGTGTCGAAATTTGATTTGAGTACGCGGAAGACGGAACCGTTCGTCAGCGGAATCAGCGCGTTTTCGCTTGCCGCGAACGGAGAGAAGGTGCTTTACCGGCAAGGGCCATCGGAGGGCGGGCAGTGGTTTATTTCCGCGACGGCGGCAGCGCCGAAGCCGGGTGAAGGGCAACTGAAGCTCGATGGAATGGCAGTGTACGTGGACCCGCGCGCGGAATGGAACCAGATGTACCATGAGGTGTGGCGCATCGAGCGGGACTTTTTCTACGCGCCGAATTTCCACGGCTTGAACCTTGCGGAGGCGGAGAAGAAGTACGCACCGTATTTGAGCGGCGTGGGAGGACGAAATGATTTGACCCACCTGTTCGTGGAAATGCTGGGCGAGCTGACGGTGGGACACATGTTCGTTTTTGGCGGAGATGTGCCGGAAGCGCCGAAAGTGAAGGGCGGATTGCTGGGCGCGGACTACAAAGTGGAGAACGGGAGGTACCGGTTCACGCAGATCTTCAATGGCGAGAACTGGAATCCGCAATTGCGCGCGCCGCTGACGCAACCGGGTGTGGACGTGAAGGTGGGTGATTACCTGATCGAGGTGAACGGAAGAGACGTGAAAGCACCGGCGGATGTGTATAGCTTTTTTGAAAACACCGCGGGGACGCAGATCAAGATCAAGGTGGGGCCGAACGCGGATGGGAAAGACGCGCGCGAAGTAACGGTGGTGCCGGTGGACAGAGAGTTCGACCTGCGGAATCGCGCGTGGGAAGAGGACAACCGCCGGAAGGTGGATGAGTTAAGCGGCGGGAAACTGGCGTACGTGCATGTGCCAGACACGGCGAACGGAGGGTACATCAACTTCAACCGGTTCTACATGGCGCAAGAAGACAAGCAAGGAGCGATCATTGACGAACGCTACAACCACGGAGGAGCGATCGCGGACTACATCGTGGATCTGCTGGGAAGGCCGCTAAGGAACTGCGTGACATCGCGCGAGGGAGAGAAGTACTGCTCACCGATGGCGCAAATCTACGGACCGAAGACGATGATCATCAACGAGATGAGCGGATCGGGCGGGGACGCGCTGCCATGGATGTTCCGCCAGGACAAGCTTGGGCCTTTGGTGGGCACGCGGACGTGGGGCGGGCTCGTGGGCATCGGCGGGTATCCGCCGCTGCTCGATGGCGGGTATGTGATGGCGCCACGAATGGCGATTTACGGGCTGCACGGACAATGGGAAGTGGAGAACCACGGGATCGCACCGGATATCGAGGTGGAAAATGATCCGGCGTCGGTTGCGGCAGGGCACGATGCGCAGTTGGAGAAGGCGGTGCAAGTGACCATGGAGGCTCTGAAGCAGCATCCGGTGGTGATACCGGACCATCCGCCGTATCCGGATTACCACCAGAAGTAGGGACTATTTGCGCTAACAGAGCGGGAGTTGCAGGACTCGAATGGGCCTTGCGCCGTGAAATTTTGTCCGCCCGCGTTAGTGAATTTTGGAGATTTCCTCGTTCACTCGCGCGGCGAGATCCCTGGGCAGGGGAGCATATCCCAGACTGCGGGCCGTGGCTTGCGAGCGGCTTGCCAGCATCCACCGAAAGAACGCGGCCAAATCCCTGGCATCGGCAGGACTTTGCGAGCGCACAGGCACGAGAAACCAGGTGAAGCTGGAGATGGGGTAAGCGTCGCGCCCAGGCGCATTGGTGATTGAAACGCGAAAATCAGTTGGGATGCCGGGGAGGACCCCGGCGGCCGTCAAGCTTCCGAGATCCGCCTTCACGAATTTGCCCGTTGAGTTTCGGACGCTGCCAAACGCGAGTTGATTCTGAACGGCATAGAGAAATCCAAGGTAGCCAATGGCGCCGGGAGTCTGTTTGAGGAGAGCGGCGACGCCTTCGTTTCCCTTTGCGCCCAAGCCGACAGGCCAGTTCACGGACGTTCCCTTGCCCACGGAGAGCTGCCACTCCGGGCTAACCTTCGATAAATAGTCAGTAAAGATGAAAGTGGCATCGCTGCCATCCGAGCGATGAATTACGGTGATGGGCAGACTCGGCAAACTTGCTGTTGGATTGGCTGCCGCGATTACCCGGTCATTCCAGAACACGATCTTCCCAGAATAGATGCCCGCCAGGATTTCGGGGGTGAATCGGAGTTCGCCAACGCCGGGCACGTTATAAGAAGGAACCACGCCCCCAATGACCGAAGGAACGTGAAGAATCGGAACCTTTGCGAGCACGAGCTGTTCGTCGTTCATGGGTACATCCGTGGCGCTGAATTCGATAATGTTTTGCAGGAGTTGCTTGATGCCCGCCCCGTTGCCCACGGCCTGGTAATTGAACTGGACGTTGGAATGGAGGTAGTGAAACTCACCGAACCATTCTGAAAAGAGAGGATAGGGAAAGGTTGCGCCTGCGCCGTTGATGACCACTGGAGTGGTTAAATAGCTTGAGGGGTCGGACGAATCCGGGGCCGGGTTTGGAGACGAGGAAGAGGCAGGATCGGAGGGCTGCTCAGAAGAGGGATTGTCCGGCGGAGTGGGATCAGGTTGGGGAGCAGCCGAAGGCGAAGGGGGATAATACGTGATGACCGTCTGGGAAACCTCGACAGCGGAGGAAGATTGAGGCTCAGACGCCGAGTTAGCGGCGTCATCCTCAGAGGGTTGCTGGTCCGCGACGGGAGTGGCCTCGATGGGCGGCACGGGGGGAGTTTCGGAAGGAGATTCTTGAGGAGCGGGAGAAATGCTAGCCTGCGCGGATGGCCCAGCGGCAGTCGAATTCAACGCCGCTTGCGCGATTATCGGAGCCCTGTCGCGGTCATAATTTCCCCGAAACGACCATACAAGGACGGCCGCTATCACGGTCATGCCAGCCAGGAGTAAGAGTGCCGCACGCTTGTTGATTCGCACGACCAGGTCTTCGCGGGAGGATTGAAAGGAGGAAGGACATTGCTGAGGATTTCGCACGGTTCACCTCCAAGGGGCTAAAGGAGAGTTAGTAGCGCGACGATATTACTGGGAGATAAACGCGCCTCTTCTGGTTGGACGGTTCTAGAGGGACTTAGAAAGCAGCCAGATCATGAGTTCGGGGTCGACATAGGCTTTGTCCCAGGAGTTGTGGCCGACACCGGCATATTCGGTGTAGCGAACATTGGCGCCGTCCGCCTTGAGAGCCTCCACTATGAGACGTGACTCGGCCACGGGGACCGAGGGGTCCGCATCACCGTGGAAAACCCAGATGGGGAGTTTCGTGCCGATTTTCTTGGCAGCTTCTAGATAGGGAGTGCGGTCGGAATCGGGCTGCTTGCGGGATTCTTCGGGATGAAGGATGCCGCCGCAGATGGGCACGACCGCGGCAAATTTGTCGGGATAGGCTGCAGCGAGCGCCCAGCTTCCATAGCCGCCCATGGAAAGTCCGGTCAGATAGGTGCGTTTGCGATCGCCCTTGAATTCTTTTGAGGCGGCAGCGAGAGCGGCGAGCGCGAGTTCTTCCATATCCGGCTTATCCCAGTCGTGATCCTTCAAACATTGCGGCATGACAATGACGGCGGGGAAACGCGAGCGATCATTGCGGATGGCGGTGGCGATGCCGACCTGAGTCTGAAGAAGGCCGTCACTGCCGCGTTCGCCAGAGCCGTGAAGGAAGAGAATGATGGGCCATTTCTGGCTGGAGGACCAATTGTCTGGCACGAAAACCTGATATTTGTAAGTGGCGCCGTGAAGAGAGAGCATGCGATCGAGGAAGCCGGTGTCAGTTTTGCGAGCGAGAGCGGGAGAACCGAGAGTAAAGAGAAGAACAAAGAGGAGAAGAAAGCGGAAACGAGAGATGGGCACGGGCGCCTCCAAGATACGAAATGTATCACGGATGTTGGAGTGGCGGCGAAAGAGGCTTTGAAAGCGTGGTGTGATAAGTTGAGTGATCGAGAGGACGATGCCGGAACTTCCTGAAGTCGAGACGGTGGCGCGAGGCCTGCAGCGCGAAATCACGGGGCGGCGCATTGTGAGCGTGACGCTGGGGAAAACGGATTTCATCGACAATCCAGAGGAGATTGAAAAGGAATTGCCGGGGCGTGCAATTCACGAAGTGAGGCGCTACGGCAAATTCCTGCTGCTGCGACTGACGCCGAAACGGGATGCCGCTGTGGCGGAGGGGGACGCGGCGCTGCTGGTGCATTTGGGAATGACGGGGATGCTGGCGCCTCAGGCCGCGGGCGAACCGCACGCGAAGCACACGCACGTAGTGGCGTTGCTGGACGATGGACGCGAGCTGAGGTACATCGACGCGCGGCGATTCGGGAGGATGGCGTATCTGGCAGGTGAGTCGTTGAAGGAAGAGTTGAAACGGTTTGGGGCCGACCCGCTGGAAGCGGGGCTGGAGGAGTTCACTGCGAGGATTTGCGGGAATCGTGCCAGAATCAAAGCGCTGCTGCTCGATCAGCAGGTTTTGCGCGGCGTCGGAAACATCTATGCGGATGAGAGTTTGTGGAAGGCGAAGATTCATCCCATGCAGTTGGGCGCGAAATTGCGGCGCGAGCAAGTGAAGGAACTGTACCGCGCGCTGCAAGGGATTCTGGAGCGGGCGATTGTGATGCGCGGATCTTCAATCGCGGACTTTCTTGACGTGGAAGGCCAGCCGGGGGAATATCAGCGGCATCACCGGGCGTATGGAAGAGAAGGGAAGCCTTGCTTTCGCTGCAAGACGCGGATCAAGCGCGTGATCGTGGCGGGACGGAGCAGCTATTTTTGTCCGCAGTGCCAGAAGGCGCCAAGGGGTGGAAAAAGACAGGGAAGAAGGCAACAAGAAATGGGGAAAGGCGTCTGAAGAAAAGAGGCGCGCCGGTGTTCTATCAAAGAATTGCTACTGAGGCAGGACTCGGGGGATGGGAATGAGGATGAATCGGAAGACGTTGGTTTTGGCTGGACTGCTGGTGGTGTTGGTGGGGCTGCGGGTGTGGACGGCGCGAGCGGCGGGGGATGACGCAAGTCCTTTGGCGACTACCGACCAGCAAATCTTGAGCGAAATTCGCGAGCACAGCGAAGTGATGGACAACCTGGAATATCTGTCCGACCGGATTGGCCCGCGATTGACGGGCACAGCGCAACTGAAGCAGGCGAACGATTGGACCGCGGAGATGTTCAAGAAGTACGGGCTGACGAACGTACACCTGGAGGCGTACTCAATTCCGCACGCGTGGGTGCGTGGGACGGCGACGGCGAGGATCATCGCGCCGACGGAGCATCCATTGATCATTGCGGCGGCAGCGTGGGCGCCGGATACGAAACGGACTGTGCGCGGCCCGGTGGTGTATTTCGATGCGAAGAAGCCGGAAGAATTTGCGAAATTCAAGGGAAAGCTGAAGGGGGCGATTGTCATCGCGCAGGAGCCGCAACCTCTTTCGCCGCCGAGAGTCATTAGCCGGAACATCGAGATTTACCACCCCATGGAGGAGCCGCCAGCGCCGGTAGGGCAGCCGGCGAGGCCCGGGCGAAATGAAAATCTTCGAGCAAACGAGGCGGCCGCGAGGAAATTCATGGTGGATGAAGGAGTCGCCGTGGTGTTGCGGGATTCCGGAAAGCCACATGGGCTGCTGAACATGACGAGCGCGAGCGCAAAGCCATTTGAGATGGGGCCGTTGGCGACGGCGTTTGTGACCGGGGAAGGCTACCGGATGATTTTCCGGATGCTGAAAAAGGGGCCGGTGGAGGTGGAAATCGCGATCAAGAATACGCTGAGTAAGAAACCTGTGGAGGTCTACAACACCGTCGCGGAACTGAAAGGGACGGAAAAGCCGGACGAGGTGGTGCTCCTTGGCGGGCACCTGGATTCGTGGGATTTGGCAACGGGTACGACGGACGACGGAACGGGCTCCATGGTGGTGCTGGAAGCGGCGCGAACGCTGGCAAAACTGAATGTGAAACCGAAGCGGACGATCCGGTTCGTACTTTTTTCGGGAGAAGAAGAAGGATTGGTTGGTTCAAGGGAATACGTGAAGGCGCACAAGAATGAGTTGGACAAGATTTCGGCGGTGCTGATTCATGACAGCGGAACGGGGCGGGTGCTGGCGCTGGGATTGCACGACAACTACCAGGGGCGGGAAATCGTGGACCAGGTGATGGCGCCATTACGCGCATTGAAACTGCTGGAGCCGACGATGGCGCGGGAATTCGGCATGGATAGCTTGTCGTTTGACGAGGCAGGCGTGCCGGGATTCTGGTGCGTGCAGGATCTTGGGGAATATTTTCAGACGCACCATAGCCAGACGGACACATTTGATAAGGCGTGGAAAGATGACCTGATCCAGGGAGCGCAAGTGCTGGCGGCGTGGGCGTACAACACCGCGGAATTACCGGAAATGTTGCCGCGGAGGCCGTTGCCGCCGGCTCGGAAAGATATGGCGAAATCGGATAAATCGAAGGAAGAAGTTGAGAAGAGCGACCCGACAGTGGAGATGGACAAAAAGATCGTGGAGCAGGTGAAGGCAGACAAAGAGTTGCTTAAGGCTGACTTGACTTACCTGGCCACGCAGATCGGGCCACGGCTGACGGGATCGCCGCAAGTGGACCGGGCGAGCCATTGGACGGAGGAGCAGTTCCGCGGGCTGGGACTGGAGAATGCGCACCTGGAATCGTGGAGCATCGCGAATGCCTGGACGCGAGGGCCGGCGAGCGGGAGGGTGACTTCTCCAGTGGCGCACGCATTGACGATGGCGACGATGGGCTGGTCACCGAGTACAAATGGAACGGTTAAAGGTGAATTGATCACGATTGATGCGAATAAACCGGAGGAGCTGGAGAAATACCGAGGGAAGCTGGGCGGAAAGATTGTGCTGATGGGGAGACCGCGGGAACTTGAGGAGCCGCTCGATCCAATGCTGACGCCATGGGGCGAGGGGACGCTGCCCTTGATGCACGCGAAGGACGATAAGACGATCGACTACCATGCGAACGCGGAAACGAGGAGAGCGGCGGTAAAGATGATGCAGGAAGAAAAAGGTGTGGCGCTGCTGATGGGCTCGGAGAAGATGTACGGATTGCTGAATATGACGACGCTCAGCCGGGAATACCAGCCGGCGGCGGTACCGGCAGCGTTTTTGGCGCGTGAGGACTACCTGCTGCTTTGGCAATTGCAGGCGGCGGGGCGCGTGGAGATGGAAGTGAACATCCAGGGGACGTTGAGCGGAAAGCCGGCGGAGGTGTACAACACCGTGGCGGAAATCCGTGGGACGGAGAAGCCGGACGAGGTGGTGATCCTGGGGGCGCATCTGGATTCGTGGGATCTGGGAACCGGAGCGACCGACAATGGCACGGGATCCACGGCCGTGCTGGAGGCGGCGCGAGCGCTGCAGAAGCTGGGCGTAAAGCCGAAACGCACGATTCGATTTGTGCTGTTCACCGGAGAGGAACAGGGGCTGAACGGATCGCGGGCGTATGTGGCGTCGCACAAGGATGAGTTGGCGAAGATATCGGGGGTGTTGGTACACGACACCGGGACGGGGAAAGTGCTGACCATCGGATTGATGGGAAATTACAACGTGCGGGAGACGATTGACCGCGTATTGTATCCGCTCGCGGAGAGTGCGGGGATCATGGAGCCTACCTTGCGCAGCGAGGGAGGGTCAGACCACGTGCCATTTGACGAGGCGGGCGTGCCGGGCTTCTGGTGCGTGCAGGATCCCGTGGACTACGCCATGACGCATCACTCGCAGGCGGATACGCTGGACCGGGTGAGGTGGGATGACTTGACGCAGGGCGCGGAAGTGCTGGCCGTGTTCGGATATAACGTGGCGCAATTGCCGGAGATGCTGCCTAGGAAAGCGGGGAAGAAGTAAGAGACGAAAAAAGAGAAGCAGAATTGATGTGACAAACTTGCTAACTGGGGCGCCCGCCTGAGGCGGGCTGCGTCCCTCCGGGAGAATGATGCGACTGGTGGTGCAGAGGGTGAGCCGGGCGAAGGTGACGGTGGAAGGCCGGGCGACGGGAGAAATTGGTGCGGGGCTGATGATCCTGCTGGGAGTGGGCAAGGAGGATAATTCGGCCGTGGCGGCAGCGATGGCGGAAAAGGCGTGCAACCTGCGGATTTTCGAGGACGAGCAGGGGAAGATGAACCGTTCGCTGCTGGACGTAAAGGGCGAGGCGCTGGTGGTATCGCAATTCACGCTGTACGGCGATGCGCGAGGGCAGCGGCGGCCGAGCTTCATCACGGCGGCGCCGCCGGAGTTGGCGAAGAAACTGTACGAAGAATTCTGTGAAGTGATGCGCGGGCTGGGCGTGAAGGTGGGGACGGGGATTTTTCAGGCGATGATGTCGGTGGAGCTGGTGAATGAAGGACCGGTTACAATCCTCATTGATTCGGACAAAACGTTCTAAAGCAGGCGGAAGAAGGGCTCGGGCTGACGAGAAGTGGACGGCCGCGAGAGCCGTACGGGAACTGGAGCGCCTGGGCGAGAAACGGAACGTGGAAGGCATGGCGCGCTTCGGCATACGGGCGAAGAAGGTCTATGGGGTGTCGAAGCCAAAGCTGGATGAGCTTGCGAGGAAGATCGGGAAGAATCATGAGTTGGGGATGGAGTTGTGGAATACGGGAATTCACGACGCGCGGATTCTGGGCGTATTGATTTCGGAGGCGGAGAAAGTCAGCGCGAAGCAGATGGACCACTGGGTAAGGGATTTTGACAACTGGGACGTGTGCGATGGGAGTTGCTGCCATTTGTTTGTGTTTGCCAAACCGGCGTGGAAGAAGGCCTTTGCATGGACGAGGAGGAAGAAAGAGTTTGAGAAGCGTGCCGGATTTGCAATGGCGGCGTTTCTGGTAGTGCACGACAAGAAAGCAGCTAATGGAGTTTATTTGAAGTTCCTGAAAGCGATCGAGCGGGAGGCGTGGGATGAGCGGAACTTCGTCCGGAAGGCCGTGAACTGGGCTTTGCGGAACATCGGGAAACGGAACTTGCACTTGAACCGGGCGGCGATATTGAGCGCGGAGCGAATTCGCAGGCAAGATTCGAAGGCGGCGCGGTGGATTGCGGGAGATGCCCTGCGGGAGTTGCAGAGCGAGGCCGTGCAAAAGCGGTTACGCCGCAAGGTCACGTAACGAAGCATGGCGATGACAAAAGGTGCCGTTCCAGTACGAGGGATGCGGAAGTGGGATTCAGGGTATAACGGGGAGAACGGGGCGGGTGACAAAATGTATCGTGATACGATAGACTGTAAACATGGGGGCAAAGATTACAGACGGAGAATACCGCGCGCTGGCGGAGTTGCGCTACCGGATACGGCGGTTTCTGCAGGAGGGTGACACCACGGCGGCGCAAGCCGGACTGGAGCCGCAACAATACCTGTTGCTGCTGGCGATCCGGGGGCTGCCGGAGGGGCAGGAAGCGACCATCACAACGCTCGCCGAACGGCTTTCCCTTCGCCATCACAGCACGGTGGAACTGGTGGACCGCATGGAGACGCGGGGCTACTTGCGGCGGACGCGAGGGCGGGAAGACCGGCGGCAAGTGCTGGTGTCGCTGCAACCGCGCGGCGAGAAGTTACTGGAGCAAGTCGTGGGGCAGCGGATCATCGAACTGCGGTCAACTGGTCGGGCCTTGGTCGGGGCCATTGATGCGCTGGTGGAGCAAAAGCGGGCGGGGCGGAATCGGCGAAGGGCAAGGAAAACTTCCAGGCACAATTGAGGGCCAAGGTGGCAAAAGAAGCGCGAGTACAGTTGCGTCCCGATGAGGAACGAGTGCGGCGGCGCGAGCGGGGCGAGGAATTGGGCGACTTCACGACGACGCTGCGCGTGATTCCGATTTCGCTGCTGGCGATGGGGATTGGCGTGATCTGCGCGTTTGTGGCGCTGGCGTTGCTGCGGCTGATTGGGTTGTTCACCAACGTATTTTATTTCGGCCGGTGGAGTACGGCCATGGTGTCGCCGGCAGGAAACCATTTGGGATTGTTCAGCGTGTTGGTGCCGATTGGTGGTGCGCTGATTATCGGGGTGATGGCGCGTTATGGATCCGAGAGAATCCGTGGGCACGGGATTCCAGAAGCCATTGAAGCGATCCTGATTAACGGGAGCCGGGTGGAACCGAAGGTGGCGCTGTTGAAGCCATTGTCGTCGGCGATTTCGATCGGGTCGGGCGGACCATTTGGCGCGGAAGGCCCTATCATCATGACCGGCGGCGCGTTTGGATCGATGATCGCGCAACTGTTCAAATTGACGAGCGCGGAGCGGAAAACGCTGCTGGTGGCTGGGGCTGCGGGAGGAATGTCAGCAACGTTTGCATCGCCGGTGGCCGCGGTGCTGCTGGCGGTGGAGTTGCTGCTGTTCGAGTGGAAGCCGCGAAGCTTGATACCGGTGGCGCTGGCGAGCGCGGTGGCGGCGGTGGCACGACGGTACATACTAGGATTCGGGCCGTTGTTTCCCGTGCCGGAGCACCCGTTGTTCATTGGTGCGATGGGCCTGCTGGGATGCGCGCTCGTGGGAATTCTAGCCGGGGGATTGTCGGCGCTGCTGACAATTTCGGTTTATGCGTCCGAAGATGCATTTCAGAAACTGAAAATCCACTGGATGTGGTGGCCAGCGCTGGGTGGGCTGGCGATTGGGTTAGGCGGATTAATTTTTCCGCAAGCGCTGGGAGTGGGCTACGACACGATTGGAGCGCTGCTGCAAGGGAATGTGACGACGGGAGTGATCCTGGGAGTGCTGCTGGTGAAGTGGTTCATCTGGGCAGTGTCGCTGGGGTCGGGCACTTCGGGAGGCGTGCTGGCACCACTGTTGATGATGGGTGGAGCGTTGGGCGGGCTGGAAGCGATGTTTCTGCCGCACGAAGGCACGGGCTTCTGGCCATTGATCAGCATGGGAGCGATCTTGGGCGGCACGATGAGGTCGCCGTTCACAAGCGTGGTGTTTGCGTTTGAATTGACGCACGACGCGAATGTGTTTTTGCCGCTGCTGGTGGCGAGCGTGATCGCGCATGGATTCACGGTGCTGACGCTGAAGCGGTCCATCCTGACGGAGAAAGTGGCGCGGCGCGGGTATCACTTAAGCCGGGAATATGCCGTTGATCCGCTGGAGCTGTTGTATGTGCGCGAGGTGATGCGGACAAACATCCTGAAGCTGCAGGTAGGAAACACGCTGGAGGAGGCGCAGGCGATACTGGCCGGGAATCACAGGCCGGGGCAGGAGCTGGTGCCGGTGGTGGATCAAGGGGAGATTTTGCGCGGAGTGTTGACGCTGAAAGAATTGCGCGAACCGCGAGAAGGCGGAGCAGCAGCACTGGAACAGAAGATTGGAGAGATGGTGAAAGGAGGAGTTTACGAAGCGTTTCCGGATGAGCCGCTGCGGGTGGTGGTGAATCGCATGGCGGAAGATGGTGTGACGCGGCTACCAGTGGTGGAACGCGAAACTGGGAAGCTGCTGGGGATGGTCTCGCTGGACGATTTGCTGAAGGCGCGGACACGGCACATGGAAGAGGAACGGCGGCGGGAGCAGACGATCAAGCTGCGGTTTCTTGCGCCGCGAAAGGGATCGTCGGAGGAGACGCCGGCGGCGGTGTGAGGGGCGAAAACTACTCGACGGTGAACAACGCGGCACGCCACGCGGTCTTATTTCCAGCAGAATCGCTGGCCTGGACTTCCAGCCGATAGGTGCCCGAAGGCAGTTCGTTGACTGCAACCTCCTCCGCAAGCGGAATTACAGGGTTCCCGGGCCGAATTCCTGACGTAACTGGCCGCCAACCTGTGTCCGACTTGAGCTCTCCGGTCTTTATGTCCGTGACTTTCATCTGAAATTGTACCTTCGCTGTCTCCCTCCCTGCGAGCAGCGGTTCATGAATCTCGAAATAGCTCATCAGGCGCTCGCCCTTCGCGAAACGCATATCTCCTGCAGGTGAAAACTCCAGACCGTTGCTGACCAACGGAACGTACTGAGGCGCTTGAGCAGCCCCTTCCGCCTTTTCAGACACCTTGTGGTAGCGCTTGCAAAGAGCTATCCCACTGATTGCAGGGCCGCTTAAGGTGACGCTATCAATCTTGAGTGGCAGTGCAATCCGGCCGAAACTATAACGGTCAGTGACAACGAGCTCTAATTGATAGTCCCCGGAAGGAAGATCGAGCTGGGTTTCATATCGGCTAGGGATATCCCAGAGTTCATATTCTTCACGCAGGTTGGCAGGGATCGGAATCGGACCTTGATAGAAATCTTGTGGCGAGCCACACAAAACATCACTGAAGCGCGCCATAAGGGCCCTGTCCTTGTTGTATATCATCCCCAAGACAGCGACTGTCGCGGCCAGATTGACGCCGTTCCATTCGCGTTTTACGGCACTCGAGGGAAACTCTATCGCGACATTAACGCGGTTCGCACCGGACTCACCGAAAAAGGGGCTCGCCTGAGCCGTGACAGGTAGCTTTCCACCTGCGCCTAAGGCTACGTACCCTTCCAGTTGTTTTCCGAGTTTCGTACCGTATACAGGGTCGGAGAGTGCGTTTTTCGTCTGGCAATATTCGTCCCGGGCATAAACGGTCGAATGACGGTGGTCCACGTTGACCTTGATTTGGTGACAGGAACCCTCTGGAGACGGCGGAGGTGTGTAGGAAATCAGATAGAGATGCAGAGTATCACTGAAAGTGGAATGCGTTCGCGGCCATAGGTCCGGGCTGGACCATACACCTTTCGGTGTACACGATTGTTCTAGATGGCCAGATACGTTATCACGCACTACCCAGGCGCCCCGCGGTTCAACAGTAATGTTCTTGACCTGTTGCTCTTTGCCATCCTCAAAGAGATGAAAGTCCTTCGCGGACAAGCCGGTGATTTCCTTAGCTTGCGAATTATAATATGTCAATTCTCCGTTGGAGTTCAGGCTCTGTCGAATGTCAGATTTGTCAATAACGTAGACGGGGACGACTACTTCACGCGTTTCTACGCGGACCGCCGGTGGACTATCGGTCTGTGCTAGCGACACCGATGCCTCGGTGCCGAAAATCGTTCCGCCGAGCAAGAGAAGGATGACTAGATTTTTGATCCTCATGCTGATCCCGCACGATCGCGAGTTCACAAGGTGCCTTTAATCCAGCCCTCTAAACTGAATGGGGGAACCGCAGGGTGGTGTCCGAGGGAAGCAGACGTCAGAAGCCGCCGCCGCCACCGCCGCCGAAGCCGCCTCCCGAGAAGCCGCCGCCACCACCACCGCCGAAGCCCGAACCGCCTGAACTGCGCGGGGCGGAGGCCATGGCGGTCGCGGCGACGGACGACATGGAATTCAAGTTGCTAACGAACATGTAGGGATAGAAGCCGGGGCCGAAGTTGCCCTGATACCACTGCGGCGGCTGAGTGTAAATGTTCTTGAAGGCGTTGCTCCAGTTTTTTTCGACGCCGAGGGCCATGGCGAAGGGAAGAAACTTCTCAAACATTTCCGGCGTCTTGATCATGCGATTGAAGCGGTCGGCTTCAACGTGATTCAGGAAGTCCTCGAAACCCAAGATGCCTTCGAGGGCGCGTGCGCCCGCTTGCGTGTGGGCGGGCATGAACCAGCCAAAGCCGCAGATGATGGCGCCGGTGAGAATTCCGGAAACGATGAAAGACGTCGGGGCCATACCCATGCTGCGGGCAATGGCAGTGCCGCCCCAAATGAGAATCACGCCGGCAACGATGCCGAAGCCGATATAGCTGGAGCGGACGGTGTCTGGGCGATGCGTGTAGTAACCGTGGCCGAGGAGGGAAGCGAAGATGTCGTTCCGAATGCCGGGAAGGCTGGTGTAGAAGCGATTGTGGAGTTCGGAGAGGGAGACAGAATCGCCGGCATTGCCACCAGAGAAGAGACCGCTTAACAGATCCTGTTCGTGCGGTTGCAGCGTGTTCCACTCGGCTTGGGATTTCTTCAGGTGGAAGACGTACTCCTTACTGTGAGTCAGACCGAGCAAGTGGTCTTTTTGCTGCTCTTCGATGACCAGATAGCCGCGCACGGCGAGATCAACGATGGAGGCGGTGATGTCGCGCATGTCCACGGAGTTATCAACGAGCGTGCCGACTTCGCCCGGAGTGAGCTTATCGGGAGGCTCATATTGCGCAGTAATGGGGCGAAGGCGCGGGTCGCGGCCCTTGGTCCACCAGAGCCAGAACATCAGGACGAAGGCGACGATGGGGATGAAGAACGCCCAATTGCTGCGGAGATAGAGAAAGAATTTGTCGGCGGAAGTGGGCTCGCGAACGGCGCCTTTGTCGAAGGCGACGGCGACGGTAAGACCCTCGTGAATGCGAAGAGGAGCGGTGGTATTGACGTCCACGCCGGTGCCGGCAACTTCGGCGGTGGCTTCGTGGCCCGTGGAACGAAAGGAGCCGGTGAACACATTGGTGCGGACGTTGGAAGCGGCGGGAGGCAAGACAATGTGCGCGCTGGCGGCATCAATGGGGATGTCCCAGAGGTCGCCGGTGACGTTCCAGTAGAACTCGTCGTGATCATCGAAGAAGCGCAGGGCGTCGCTGACGACGTAATCAATGATGACGGTCTGAACGGAATTGTCGGCGTCGGGGATGTAGATCTTGAGTTTGCGGTTCTGGCGTTCGCGGCTGGACTCGAATTTCAGTTTGTTACCGTTGCCGTCGGTGACGCTTCGGACGTCGAGAAAGAGGCTGTAGTTCAAGCCGTTGGGGCCGGCGTACTCGACAGGAATGGTGCGGTAAACGCCGTGCCAGGGGCCACCCTTGAACTGAAAGGTGATGTTCTCCGTGACGTCGACCTTGGCATCGGGAGTGACGGTGATTTCCGACTCGAACTTCTGGATGCGAAGCTGGCGGCCCTGAGCACACAGATAAGCCGGAAAGAGAACGAGGAGAAGCAAAACGAGCGCGGAGCGACGGTGAACGGGGATGGCGCGCTTGTTCATGAAAGGGCCCTCGCGGGCTCAGGCCTTGGGCGCGGCCGGGGTGTCGAAGCTGACCTTGGGGGCTTCGCGCTCGGCGGCGGCAGAGACTTCAAAAAACTCACGCGATTTGAAACCCAGCATTCCCGCGATGATGTTCGTGGGGAACTGGAGGATTTTGGTGTTGAGGTCGCGCACGACGGCGTTGTAATAGCGGCGCGCGTTCTGGACATTATCTTCAATGTCGGAGAGCGATTTCTGAAGTGAAGTGAAGCTTTCGATGGCGCGAAGCTGGGGGTAGGCCTCGGAAAGAGCGAAGAGGCTTTTGAGAGCGCCGGAGAGCATGTTTTCCGCTTCGGCCTTGTCGGCGGGGCCGGTGGCGGTCATGGCGCGGTTGCGGGCGTTGATGACGGCTTCAAACGTGCCCTTTTCGTGGGCGGCGTAACCCTTCACGGTTTCGACGAGATTGGGGATGAGATCGTAGCGGCGTTTGAGTTGCACATCGATGTCCGCCCAGGCGTTGTCGCAAGTGACCTTCAGCCGGACGAGGCTGTTGTACATGGAGATGACGAAGATCACGAGGAGAACGAGGATGCCCAGAACAATGAAACCAAACATAGGTCAACCTCTTTTCGGGAGAGATGGAAAAGCGAGAACAAGTTCACTATACGGGCGGGGAGGGGCGGAGTAAAGGAGAGTTGGAGGGGAGAAGAGCGAAAAGAGCAGCAGAATTAACCCCGCGTTGATGAAGTGAGGGGATTTGCGCCGGGATGGCATCGGATGCATAGTGCCGCTGGTATATAGTAAAGAATTAATATATGCTCAGGCTGCAAAGTCCCTCCAGGCTAAAGAATGCTCTTCAAAACTGTCAGTGCGTCGGTGTACGGAATTGACGCCTACCTTGTGGAAGTCGAAGTGGACGTGGGTTCGGCGCGAATGCAGGACTTCAACGTGGTGGGATTGCCGGATAACGCGGTGAAGGAGAGCCGCGAGCGGATCAAATCGGCGCTGCGGAATTGCGGGTACGAATTTCCGTATGGGCAGGGCGTGACGATCAATCTGGCGCCGGCGGACCTGCGGAAGGAGGGCTCGGCGTTCGATTTGCCGATGGCGCTGGGGCTGGCGGGCTGCCAAGGGCAGTTTTTCGGGAAGATGCTTGACAAGATGATGTTCCTGGGCGAGCTGTCGTTGGATGGGAGTGTGCGCGCGGTTCGAGGGGCGCTGTCCGCGGCGATTACGGCGCGGGACAACGGACTGACGGCGGTGGCGGTTCCGGAAATGAACGCGCGGGAAGCGGCGGTGGTGGACGGGATCGATGTGTACGCGCTGAAGTCTCTGCCGCAGGCGGTGGACCTGGTGAATTCGCCGGAGTCGTTCCACAGCGTGAAAGTGGACGCGAAGCAGATGTTGAACGAGGCGGCGCAATATCCGGTGGACTTGCGGGACGTGCACGGGCAGCAGGCGGCGAAGCGGGCGCTGGAGGTGGCGTGCGCGGGCGGGCACAACATTTTGTTTATCGGGCCGCCGGGCGCGGGGAAAACGATGCTGGCGAAGCGCATCCCGACGATACTGCCGCCGATGTCACTGGAAGAAGCGATTGAAACGACGCGGATTCACAGCGTGGCAGGGACTTTGGAAAACAGCCAGGGATTGATTGGGACGCGACCGTTTCGCTCGCCGCACCACACGATCAGCGATGCGGGGTTGATTGGGGGAGGGGCAGTGCCGAGGCCGGGGGAAGTGTCGCTGGGACACAACGGCGTACTGTTCCTGGACGAGTTGCCGGAGTTCCAGCGCAATGTGTTGGAGGTGATGCGGCAGCCGCTGGAGGATGGGTCGGTGACGATTGCGCGAGCGGCGATATCGGTGACGTTTCCATCGCGATTCATGCTGGCGGCGGCGATGAATCCGTGTCCTTGCGGGTATTTTGGGGACCCGACACGCGAGTGCCACTGCACGCCACCGATGATCCAGCGTTATGTTTCCAAGATTTCGGGGCCGCTGCTGGACCGGATTGACATACACATTGAGGTGCCGGCGGTGAAGTACAAGGAATTGCGGGCGCCATCGCCTTCGGAAGATTCCGCGGCGGTGCGCGGGAGGGTGATCGAGGCGCAGGGGCGGCAACTGGAAAGGTTTAAGGCAGAGAAGAAGACGTACTGCAACGCGCAGATGGCGCCAAAGATGATTCGTAAGCACTGTGCGATATCGGCAGAGGGAGAAAAGCTGCTGGAAAATGCGGTGGTTAAATTGGGGCTTTCGGCGCGTGCTCATGACCGCATCTTGAAGGTTTCGCGGACAATCGCGGACCTGGAAGGCGCTGCGGATATTCAGGCAAAGCATTTGAGTGAGGCGATTCAATACCGGACGCTGGACCGGAGCTACTGGTCGTAGTGGCTACCGTATTCAATGGGGGTAGATTCCGCGGCGGGCTCGCGTAAGAATTCTCCCGTTCTACCTTCTGGATCCTCTTTCCTGAGAGCGTGCCGTCCGGCCATTTCGTACAAGCCCATATGTGAATGGCCTCGATTCGCTGCGCATCCCCAAAAGGCTCCATTGACTTAGGTTTGCGCGGTGTGTTACGGATAGGTACGCTTTTCTAGCGATCCCAAGGCCGCAGCACCGACCGGGAATGGCGCCAGAGACTAAACACCTGGAAGTCACATTAGACACCCACGTTGAGAGCGTAAATCTCGCGGAGGAGATGTGTCTGCGGGTGGCGGAAGCAGTGGGGTTTGCGGAAGATGAGTGCTACCGGATCGGGATGTCGGTGCGAGAAGGCGTGATCAACGCTTTTCATTATGGGAACCAGGAAAAGGCCGACAAGAAGATCTATTTGGCGATTGACCTTACTGGCGAGAAAATGGTCATTCACGTGATGGATGAAGGGAAGGGTTTCCAATTGAAGGACGTGCCGGATCCGTTGGCGGAGGAGAACCTGCTGAGCACGTCGGGGCGCGGGATATTTTTGATGCGCACGTTCATGGATGAATTCGACGTCGTGCCGGGACGAACGGGCGGCGCAGAGATTATCATGTCGAAGAAACTGCCGTTGCCCGGAAGCCCATCGAACAATGGCAACCATAAGCCTTCAAATTCGGATGCCGCACCACATCAGGAAGCGTAGGAACGTTTATGCCAGCACTGTATGCCACCACGCGTGAAGTAGGGGTCATCACCCTGATCGACCTGAGCGGAAGGATCTCGCTGGGGGAAGGAAGCGCGCTGCTCCGCAAGACGATTCGCGATTTGCTGGATAGCGGGCACAATAAGATTCTGCTCAATCTGGGCGACGTCAATTACATTGACAGCTCGGGGATTGGGGAACTCGTCAGCGGATTCACCGCTGTGCGCAGCCGCGGGGGTGAATTGAAGCTGCTGAACCTGACAAAGAAGGTGCACGACCTGCTGCAGATCACCAAGTTGTTTACTGTATTCGATGTCTATACGGAGGAATCGACGGCGGTTGGAAGCTTTCAATAGGGTCTTTCCCTCTGCAAGAAATACACTCCTGATGCAGCCCAGGACCTGCTGTGTGAAATTCAGCAGAGCTTGGGAATTCACTCAATTCAATAGAGAACGAAGCGACGTTTCCGCAGAGTAGGGTGCGGCAATGGTTTTCCTTTACTTCAAACATTGATAATTCATCAAGTTACAACAATAGTGGGGATGGTGGAGCCAAGCAAGCACGTGTCTGGCGCAGCGCAACTGGACCGCGACGTGCTACTAAGAAGCTCAATACCCGTGGACAGTGGGGAGTACTAGACCGGAGCTGTCCGCCTTTCGCTGACTCATTTTCTTATGACGGCATTCCCATTCGGCACCGTCGGCAACAAGCAGGGGGAATTGTAGATGGCTCTCTTCGTTGGGTTTGACGTCGGAAGTGTCAGCGCCAAACTGGCAGCCGTGTGGGTGCCGGGCGATTCTGAACGGAATACACCAGCTCCGGGGAACGGTCATTTTCTAAGGGCCAAGCACGAGGCGGAGCAGAAGTGCGAAGGGCCCGTGCTACTTTCCGGGTACCGCCGCACGTACGGAAATCCCATCCAAACGGTCAAAGAGTTACTCGCGGAATTTCAGGGCTTGGTGCCGCGCGAGGAGATTCGCGGCATGCGTGTGACCGGCTCTGGTGGACGGCTGGTGGCCGAAGCGTTAGGGGCGCAGGCCGAGAATGAGTTCAAGGCCATTGCCTGCGCGGTTGGGCAACTTTACCCGGAGGTGCGGACGGTTTTTGAGATTGGCGGAGAAAGCTCGAAGTATTTGCAACTGGCGGAAAACGGGAATTCGCATCACGCCGCCGGATCCGACACGCACACCTATGCGACAGGCATAACGGACTATTCGACGAGCGGCGAATGCGCGGCGGGGACCGGTTCGTTTCTGGACCAGCAGGCTTCGCGCTTGAAGTATCGCGTGGAAGAGATCGGGGATGTGGTGGCGCAGGCAAAATGCGCGGCGCGAATCGCGGGGCGATGCTCCGTGTTCGCGAAGTCCGACATGATCCACGCGCAGCAGAAGGGCTACTCGACGGAGGAGGTGCTGAAGGGGTTGTGCGAAGCCGTGGCGCGGAATTTCAAGAGCAACATCGTGCGCGGGAAAACGGTGAAGCCACGAGTGGCTTTGATTGGGGCGGTATCGCAGAATCGCGGCGTGGTACAGGCGCTGGCGGAGGCGTTTCGGCTGGGGACGGAAGGCCTGTTCGTGCCGGAAGAGTACGCGTGGATTGGAGCGCTGGGTTGTGCGCTGCTGGAGCGCAGCCAGAAAGATCATCCAGCGCGCAGGAAAAGCAATGGGCACTACCTGTCGCATTTGCAGTCGGCCAGAGAGACGGAGCGCGATTTGGCGCCACTGTCGCTGAGTAACGTGCTTTTGCTACGCGATCATCCAGAAGCCTCCCGAACCGAAGCCCTACCGGAAAACGGCGAAGAGATCGCCACATACTTGGGAATCGATATCGGGTCGGTGAGCACAAATCTGGCGCTGCTGGACGAATCCGGCCGGTTGTTGCATGGCATCTATCTGCGCACGTCGGGCCGTCCGATTGAAGTTGTCCAGGAGGGCCTGCAGGAAATCGATCGGTTATTCGGAGGGCGGATCGTGGTACGGGGCGTGGGCACAACGGGATCCGGCCGCGAACTGATCGGCGAGCTGGTGGGAGCGGACACGGTCAACGACGAGATCACCGCGCACAAGACAGGCGCTGTCTATGTGCACGAGAAGTTGGTAAAGAATCACGCCAGCAGTGCGTTGGGAGAAGGCGAAGAGCCGGGGGACGTTGACACGATTTTCGAAATTGGCGGACAGGATTCCAAATTCATTTCCATTGATCATGGCGTGGTTGTGGATTTTGCGATGAACGAAGCGTGCGCTGCGGGCACGGGCTCCTTCCTGGAAGAACAGGCCGAGCGGATGGATATCCAGATCAAGGATGAATTTGCGGAGAAGGCCATGGCTTCGACGGCCCCGGTGCGGCTTGGGGAGCGCTGCACCGTGTTCATGGAGCGCGACGTCACGGGCTGGATGCAGCGCGGGAGCCGTGTGGGAGACCTGGCGGCAGGTCTGGCGTATTCCGTGGCCATGAATTACCTCAACCGCGTGGTGCGCGGCCGCAAGATCGGCAAGGTAATTTATTTCCAGGGAGGCACGGCGTACAACGATGCGGTGGCGGCGGCGTTCTCGCAGTTGTTGGGGAAGCGCATCATCGTGCCGCCGCACAACGGAATCATCGGAGCCATCGGGATGGCGCTGATTGCGCAGCAGGTGACACGCGCGAAAGAGAGCGTGCAGGAACGATTGCACGGGAAAGCCCTGGCGGCAGCGGCAGGAGTGGGTGAAAGCTTCGCGGGCACCACTGCCATGACAAAGTGCCCCGATTCGATTTCGACGTTCCGAGGATTTGATTTGAACCGCGCCCATTTCGAGACGCGGGAGTTTGTGTGCAAAGCCTGCTCGAATTATTGCGACATGAAAGAGATTACGGTTGAGGGACGGAAAACCTATTGGGGCGACAAGTGCTCTGACAAATTCCGGAAGCGCGCGCGCACGGAACGGCGGCCGGTGATCGATGACCTGATGGCGCTGCGGGACCGGATGTTGCGCGAGGGATATCGCGAACAAACTCCTGGCGGGACAGAAGGAAAGCTACGCGTGGGCATCCCGCAAGCGATGTATTACTACGACCGCTTTCCCTTCTGGCGAACGTATCTGGAAGGTATTGGATTGGAGGCAGTGCTGTCCGGCGCCACGGATCATCACATTGCCACACGTGGAGCGGAACTCAGTCTGGCAGAGCCGTGCTTCCCGGTACAGATCGCACACGGGCACGTGCATTCCCTGCTGCGCGGTACGGAAGAACGTCCTCCGGTGGATTTTGTGTTTTTGCCGAACGTGATGGACATGGAAGCGCCGGAACCCTCGGTTGCCTCGCACCTCTGCCCGTGGAACCAGACGCTGCCCTACGTGGTGCGATCGGCGCCGGAATTCGAGGCGCATGCCGACGAATTCCTTGCGCCGACACTTTATTTCCGCGCGGGACGCAAACATGTGAAAGGGCAGCTTGCGCAATACTTCGAGCGGCTGGGCGTCAAACGGCGGCAGAGCGACCGGGCAGCGGAGGCCGCCTACCTCGCGCAGACACGCTTTGATGAACGGCTTGTTGAGGAGGGCCACAAAGCGTGCGCCACATTGCGAGCGACGGGCGAGCCCGCAGTGCTGCTGATCGGACGCGCGTACAATATTTATGATCGCAGCGGGAACTGCGATATCCCCAGGAAATTGCGCGACCTCTATGGCGTGAATGTTTTGCCATTCGATTTTCTGCCGCTGGATGAGCGCGCCTCGGGGGATTTACATCCCAACATGTTCTGGCATTCGGGGCGGAGGATTTTGGAGGCAGGGCGGTTCGCCAGTGAGCATCCGAACATGCACATTATTTACATCACGAACTTCAAGTGCGGGCCGGATTCGTTCATCAAGCACTTCCTGCGGGATGTGGCGGGAGTACCGTTCCTGGTGCTCCAATTCGACGGGCACGGAAACGACGCGGGGTATTTGACGCGATGCGAAGCTTACCTCGACAGCAAGGGGCTGCTGCGATGCACGAACACGCACTAGAAAACTCACGGAAGATTCCGCGAACGCATCCGCTGTACGGAAGGAGGACGTATGTGCCGCGCATGGTGGAAGGGAGCGCGCGGGCCATTGCAGCGGTGTTGCGATCGCTGGGCGTGGACGCGGATGTTACGCCGCATTCGAACGCGCGAACCATGGATCTGGGCGGGAAATTTTCGAGCGGGGACGAGTGCTATCCGCTGAAGGTGACGGTGGGAGATTTCCTGCGCATCACGGAACAACCAGGGTTTGACCCAAAAAAGACGGCGTTTTTCATGGTTACGGGGCACGGGCCGTGCCGCTTCGGGCAATATGCGCCGTATCTGAAGCACGTAATGGCGCAGGTGGGGTGCCAGGAGGTGACGATTTTTCAGCCCACCACGGAGAAAGGGTACAGCGACTTCGGAGAAGCATCGAACCTGTTTACGCGGGGAGTGTGGCGGGCCATCGTTGCGGGGGACATCTTACAGAAGCTGTTGCTGAAGACACGGCCCTATGAGGTCACGGTGGGTTCCGCCGATGCCGCCTTTGAAGAAAATGTGCAAGCACTTTGCAAGGATTTAGAGATTTCCTACGACAATCACGACAAGCAAATGGAAGCCCTTTGCGGGTGCCTAATGGAGGCGCGTGGGCAATTCCGGAAATTGCCCGTAGAATTTGACGGCAACAGGCCGCTGATCGGAGTGGTGGGCGAAATTTTCTGCCGGTTGAACGAATTCAGCAACAACGAACTGGTGCGACGCTTGGAATCAGCGGGCGCGGAGGTGTGGATCAACGACTTGTCCGAATGGATCTGGTACACGAATGCCGACCAGCACCGGCGATTGCAGGTCTATGGCCGGCAGATTTCCATGGAAGCGGCGGGCGCTTTTATTCGCAATTATATTCAGCGCAAAGACGAACACGCTTTGCTGGGGATGTTCAAGGATGATTTTCGCGGGTACGAAGAGCCGCATGACATTCAGGTAGTGCTTGATGGAGCGGAGCCTTATCTGCCGGCGCTGGGGGCAAACGGCGAAATGGTGGTGAACGTCGGCAAGGCGGTCTATTTTGCGCACAAGGGGCTGGACGGCGTGATTGATATCAGCCCGTTCAGTTGCATGAATGGAATTGTGGGCGAAGCCGTTTATCCGCGCGTGAGCCGCGACCATGCCGGAATCCCCATCCGCAATTTCTATTTTGATGGAACAAATTCTGATTTGGACCGCGATATCGGCATCTTCCTGGAACTTGCCCGGTCTTACCAACGCCGCAAACCATGGCCCCGCGTGATGCCAGCTATCGCCAAGGCCGTGAGCGCCTGAAATCTCCGACGACTCCTTCAAACTGAGCACCTGCATGGGGCACAATCGAAGGCATGGCCTCTGCTGCCGATACCGCCTGGATCACCGAACGCGCGAAGGAACTGGGATTTGATCTTTGTGGCGTGGTGCGCCTCGAAGCCTTTCCCGAGTTGGCGCATTTCGAGGAATGGCTGGCGCGGGGCTATGCCGGGGAGATGCGCTACCTGGAAGCTCCGCAGAGATGGAATCCCGGTCTTATTCGCGGGGACTTGCGAAGTGCGATTGTCTGCGCGCTGAATTACAACACCGACTTTCCCTATTCCGTGGACGCCGCTGCAGCCACTACCGAAGAACCGCGCGGATGGATATCGCGGTATGCGTGGGGGCGCGACTATCACGAAGTGGTTTGGGAGAAGCTCGGCGCGCTGTCCGCCTTTCTCCCGAAACGATTTCAAGAAGCGTTTACCGCGCGCATCTACGCCGACACAGGGCCAATTGCAGAGAGAATATTCGGCAAGTACGCCGGGCTGGGTTGGCTCGGCAAGAATACGCTGCTGCTGAATGAATCGTTGGGCTCGTGGTTCTTTCTCGGAGTAATTCTCACGTCGCTGGACCTTGCGCCGTCATTGGCCCCGGCGGAGGCGCCGCCCGCCGATCTCTGCGGGAATTGCCGGCAATGTCTGGATGCATGCCCGACGGGCGCACTCGTAGAGCCTTACGTGCTGGACGCCCGGCGCTGCATTTCCTATCTGACGATTGAATTGCGGGGGAGCATTCCGGAGGAATTTCGGGCAGCGATGGGGCGACATCTGTTTGGCTGCGACATTTGTCAGGATGTTTGTCCATTCAACCGGTCGGCGCCTGTGACGAAACTGAGGGATTTTCAGCCGCGACAGAACGAGCCGCTTTTTCAGCCGAGTTTGGAATGGCTAGCCGAAATGAGCGAGGAAGAGTTTCGCGCGAATTTCCACGGAAGCGCCCTCACGCGGGCGAAGTGGAAAGGATTCGTTCGCAATGCGTGTATTGCGTTGGGGAACAGCGGACTTGCGCCAGATGCGCCCGAACGCGGGCGAATTGTGGCGCTCTTGCAGCAGTTGGCAGGATCCTCGGAATCTATCATCGCCGAATCTGCCCAATGGGCGATGGCGCGCATCCAATAACGGACAATGCCAAGGTGGATGTCCGGCCGAAGGTCGCCCAGTCCGTTTGGTTGAGCGATAATGCGTGAGGGCGCTATAATCCCACGCGCAAGCCGAAGCGCCCGCCGAAGCTGAGGAGTTCGCATGAATCGCCGCAAGTTTCTCGTAAGCAGTGGCATTGTTGGTGCAGGCCTGCTTGGGGCAGGCAAGGCGGCCCCAGGTTTGTTGCAAGCCGAACCCCGGTCGGATTTCAATCCCAATCTAAAAGTGGAGGAAAAACCCGTGGCATTTACAGTGCCCCCTTTGCCGTACCCGTTTGACGCATTAGAACCATACATTGACGCCAAGACGATGGAAATCCATCACGACAAACATCACGGCGCCTACGTCACCAACTTGAATAAGGCGCTGGAGGGCCATCCCGACTTGCAGGCCAAGTCCATCGATGACCTTTTGAAGGGCCTAGACAGCGTGCCGGAGAACATACGGAACGCGGTCCGCAACAATGGCGGCGGCCACTGGAACCATTCGCTCTTCTGGCAACTAATGAAGAAGGGCGGAGGCGGCGAACCGAAGGGCGATCTGGCTGCGGCGATTACCGCGAGCTTCGGATCGTTCGCGAGCTTCAAGGATAAGTTCAAGGCTGCGGGCTTGGGGCGGTTTGGCTCCGGTTGGGCGTGGCTACTGGTGAAGGATGGCAAACTGACGATTGATTCAACGCCGAATCAGGACACGCAGTATTTTACCGGAGGCAAAGCGGTGCTGGGCCTGGACGTCTGGGAGCACGCTTACTACCTGAAGTATCAGAATCTGCGCGGAGATTACATTGACGCGTGGTGGAATGTAGTGAACTGGGACAAGGCAGCGGACCTGTACAGCGCGGCCCGCAAGTAGAAAAAAGTTGGAGAAAGAAAAGTAGAAGCCCGCCGGGACTGAATCCTGGCGGGCTTTTTTCTGAAGAAAGAATCTAACTTCGCTCTCAGGCCATCAAGCGCGGACGAGCCAGCGGAAGAATATTCTGGGAAGTCATGGGCTTGGCATATAGCCGCGGGCGACTAGCATAGGGTTGCGCTGGCGGGGCCGGAGTATTGACGGCCGCCGGCAGGGGCTGAATAGGATTGCGCGCGGCTTCCCGCATGAGTTCCATGCGGCCGCGCACTTTGAATTTGGCGAGCAGGGACGAAACGTGGAATTTTACCGTGCGTTCGGAGAGGTTCAGTTCGGAAGCGATTTCCTTGTTGGCCAGACTGCGGAGAATACCGTTGAGGACTTCTTCTTCCCGGCGGGTGAGCCGAACAGCGCTCTTGACCTTGTGCCCTGCCTGGAGGAGCTTTTCAGCTTTCTCCTCCAAGCCACCCAGGCTTTCCTGCGAAGCGGGAACCATAATCATGTAGTCGCTGGGGGATTGGCCTCGCACCAGACAATGCATCGCCAGAAGTCCGGCAGCGTGATCCACGGGGAGTTCGCCATCGGGCCCGGCTTCCACATGAAAATGAGCTGTACCAGAAGTTTTCTCGTAGAAGAGATAGACAAACGGGGAGGGAGAGATTCTGGGTTGGGTGATAGGATGCGTTGCTGCTGATCTGCGGATCAACTTCACGTGCACTCCTTCGATAGTGCTTCGTGGCGGGAACGAAGCGCTCCTGTAGTTTGGACTTATGTATCCCTCCTGAGGAGGTCGGCCGGAATCACCTGGCAAGCGGACAGGGTGCGAGCTAGGTCAGCCAATTACCCCGATGGAGCCAAACCCTGGCTGCCGCATCAAAGGGTACGCGAGAAGGAGTCCCCGTCGAATCACTTGCGAACGTTACACCTGACCGTGGTAATGATTAGCATCCGGTGTGCCGCCGTGAAGGAATTATATGGTTCAATTTTTCAATAAGTTAGGAAGAACCGAAAGAGAACGGCCGCTGAAAGCCGGGTAGAAATTGCGTGGAAGAAGCATTTTTTGCGCTTTTTTCAATAATGCAAGCGATTACGGGGTGAGAACGCGAGTTTGTTCCGGGGAGATTAACTCGTAGTCAATGCCCCGCCAGCGGATGCGGCGGCCAAACGACGACAGAAAATTCCACAGGTACAGAAATGGAACTCCCATGGTTAATACAATGTAAATCCAGGATTGCGCCATGATTTGCGTGCGTAGTGCGGGGAGGGCTTCGGTGACGCCGATCACACGGACAGCACCGCGAATGGCCGCCAACAGGAGCGGCAGGATGAGCAAAAACATGATCTGGAAGGCGGGGCGGGAAGCGATTGTGAGGCTTAGGGCAAGGTAGAGTCCCAAAACGGCAGTAAGGCAATAGAGAAAATGCGTGGCGAAGGCCATGGCCCACATCTGGTGGCGGTAGACGCGAGTGATGATGACTTGGCGATTGGTGAAGTCAAGTAGACCAGATAGGTCCGATTGGGCATAGGAGGGGACCAAGCATTCGGGAAGAAAAACGATGCCGCGCCGGGTTTTTTCTACAGCCGCTGTCAGGGAGTAGTCATCGCTGAAGGAATATTGCCAGACGTCCAGCATGCCAATTTCTTCAAAGAGCTTCCGGCGGATAGCGGTGCCGCCTCCCCAGCAAAAGTTCTTTTCATGGTCGCCAAGCATGGTGACGACAGCCGCATTCCATGCGGCGAGGAGCGCAGTGGGCAGATCGGAGCGATTGGGAATGAACCAGCGCATGGTGGTGGTGGCGCCAATGCGTGAATCCGTCAGGGGCGCGACCATGTGATGCAGCCAGGATTTGCCGGGGCGGCCGTCGGAATCGGTGAAGACCAGGACTTCAAATTCGGGAGGGAGTTGTTCGACGGCGGTGCGAAGATTGTTCACCTTTTCGCTGCAATTTTGAGGCTTGCCGGCGATGATGATGTTGGCTTTCACGCGGGAAGATGCCGCGACGCGTTTCACGATGCTGTAGGCCGGATCGGATTCGGAAGCGAGCACAAAGAATACTTCGTAGTTCTGGTGGTTGAATTCACACAGCGAAACGAGATTGGGTTCAAGGCCAGGCTCGATGCCGCGGCACGGACAGATCACGGAAGTGCGTGGCGCGAAAAATCCCGGGTCTGTTCCCAAGCGGCGGCGGACGTAGACGAGCCACTGAAGTCCTTGCCAGAGCAGATAAAGGCCGGCAGCGATCTGGGTAATCGCCAGTAAGTAATAAAGGTTATCCACGCAAGGCGAGCATAACAGAGTGAAGAGGTGTGGGAATCGGGTTGTCCAGAGGTAGAATCGCAGAGGTAAACACCCTTAAGCGGAGGGGGAAAACACATGACAGGCCGAGTGGATAGTTCAATGGTGACGACAGCGAACGATTTGCAAGGGTATCGCGTGGTGCGGAATTTCGGGATTGTAAGAGGGATCACCGTGCGCTCGAGGAGCGTGCTGGGCAACCTGGCGGCGGGGATTCAGACGATTGTGGGCGGCAACATCACGGTACTGACGGAACTGTGCGAGAAGGCGCGGGAAGAGGCGTACGAGTTGCTGTTGCAACATGCAGCACAACACGGCGCGAACGCGATTTTGGCGATGCGCTATGACGCGAACGAAGTGATGCAAGGCGTGACTGAAGTTCTTGCGTACGGGACCGCGGTGCAGGTGGAGAAGATCAACTAAGTCGTCCACATGCTTTTTCTGACAACGGTCGTGGTTAGGGAGTATCGTTGGCGTGTGGCGCACCCTTGCCGCGTTGACGCGATCGCGCTTGGCTGACGCGGGACAAGGCAGTTGCGACTTGTTCTGTCGCAAGCGTATTGGATTGAAGGACTAATTATGGGAATGGCATCCATCGTAGCTTTGATGCGGGATGCGTCGGCGTTAAAACAAAAAGTGACGCCGGGGACAGCGAAGCGCATGCTGCGATTCGCCATTCCCTATGCCGGGCTTTTGGCGCTGTTTCTTGCTGTGGTCATTCTGGGCTCGGCGATCGGCATCGTCAATCCGCTGATCTACCGCTACATCGTTGATTACGGCATCCTCAAGGGCAACGCCGCGCTTATTATCCGGTTCTCCGTCCTGGCGGTCATCGTCGGCCTCTCCGACAGCGCGCTCGGCCTGGCCCAGTCCTATTTGTCCGCCACGGTCGGGGCTCGCGTCGTACTGGCGTTGCGGACGAAACTCTTCGAGCATATCCAGCAAATGCCGCTGGCGTTCTTCACGCGAGTGCAGACCGGAGCCTTGATGAGCCGAGTGAGCACGGACGTTACCGGTGCGCAAATCGCTTTCACGGAGATTCTGTCGAGCGTTGTTGGCAACACCGTGACACTTGTCTTAGTCCTGGGAGCGATGTTCGCGCTCTCGTGGCGGATCACGCTTGCGGCGCTCGTCCTGATTCCACTTTTCATTCTTCCCGCGCGCTATTTGGGGCGCAAACTCCAGGGAATTATGCGCGAGAGCTTAAACCTTTCGGCGGCAATGAGCAGCCTGATGGTCGAACGTTTTAATGTTGCTGGCGCCCACCTCGCCAAGCTTTTCGGTCGTCCCCATGAAGATGGCAAGGTATTCGCGGACAAGGCCATGCGCGTCTCTGATATCGGCGTCAAGCAAACGATCTACAGCCGCCTCTCGTTTGCTGCGTTCCTGCTCACGGCGAGTCTCGCGACCACATTGGCTTACGGCTGGGGTGGCCTGCTCATCGTGCAGCACCGTCTTGACCTGGGTACGATCGTAGCCCTCGTCTCTTACCTGGGTCGCCTCAACGGCACCCTGACGGGGCTTTCCAGTATTCAGGTCAGCTGGATGACCGCGCTCGTTTCCTTCGAGCGCGTCTTCGAAGTGCTCGACCTGCGCCCGATGATACAGGATGATCCAAACGCAGTCGCGATTCCCAGCGGTCCGGCCCGCGTCTCGTTTGATCGCGTCTCGTTCCGATACCCATTAGCATCCGAGGTATCGCTTGCGTCACTGCAACCCATTGCCGTACCAGCTAAGACCGCCGAGAAATTTGGGCTTTTCGACATCACCTTTGTTGCCGAGCCAGGCCAGCTTGTCGCTCTGGTCGGTCCATCGGGGGCCGGAAAAACCACGATCGCTCACCTTGTCGCCCGGCTGTATGATGTACAGGCCGGCTCCGTTTTAGTCAACGGGATCGATGTTCGCAAGGTGAAGATGGATAGCCTCCGTGAACGCATCGGCGCGGTTACTCAGGACGCTCACTTCTTCCATGACACAATCCGGGCGAACCTCCTATACGCGAAGCCCGATGCAACGGACGGGGAGCTTACCGAAGCATTGCGCTCGGCGCAGATCCTGCCGCTCATTGCGTCCTTGCCCAACGGCCTCGACACGATGGTCGGCGAGCGTGGCTATCGCTTCTCTGGAGGCGAGAAACAGCGACTGGCGATTGCCCGCGTTCTTTTGAAGGCGCCCGACATCGTCATTCTCGACGAGGCCACCGCGCATTTAGATTCCGAATCCGAGGCCGCCATCCAGCAAGCGTTTGAACTTGTGCTGCGAGGCCGCACTTCGATTGTGATCGCGCACCGGCTCTCGACCATCCTCAAGGCCGACCAAATCCTCGTTGTCAATGAAGGGCGCATTGTGGAGCGTGGGACGCATGCGGAACTCTCAAAACAGGGCGGCCTTTATGCGGAATTATATGAACGACAGTTTGCCGACGGGGGAATCCGGTCGAAGGCGAACTCGATTCCGGTCTGAAGCCGAACGCCATTCCATTGTGATTCCGAACAGCAATTCAGTATGACGGTCAACGCTGAATCCGGTGTGGTCGCTTGGGGCATCAGAGGATGGTAGAATCTGCGCTTCATGTTTTGCTCATCGTGCGGATTACAGATGGCGGCGACGGCGCGGTTTTGTGCGCGCTGCGGAACGCCCGTTGATGTGGATACGGCCGCGACCGTTTTGGGCGAGGAGGCGGGGCTGGATGCCAATCAGGAAACGTTAGCGCCGGAATTGCCGGCGACGCCTCGCCCGAGTTCCCGGTCGACTCCGCGGCCTGCTTCGACACCGCGCGTGGCGCGCTCGAATCTTCCAAGCAATCCCATGCTTAGCAGTAGCGACGCGATTGGGGGCGGGCGGTTTGCTCCCGGAGTGATTGTTGCGGAGCGCTACCGCATCGTGGCCATCCTCGGTCGCGGCGGGATGGGCGAAGTGTATCGCGCCGAGGATCTGAAGCTCAGCCAAGTGGTGGCGATCAAGTTTTTGCCCGAAGCGCTTACGAAAGATGCAGCGGCACTGGCGAGATTCCATTCCGAAGTGCGCGTGGCGCGGCAGGTTTCGCATCCCAATGTTTGCCGCGTTTTCGATATCGGCGATGCCGAAGGGATTCCGTTCCTGACCATGGAGTATGTGGACGGAGAAGACCTGGCCTCGCTGGTGCGGCGGATTGGGCGATTGCCGCAGGACAAGGCCGCGGAAATATCGCGGCAGATTTGCGCGGGACTGGCGGCGGCACACGAACGGGGAGTGATTCACCGTGATTTGAAACCGGCGAACGTAATGCTGGATGGCGCGGGGAAAATCCGGATCACGGATTTCGGGTTGGCGGGAATCGCGGCGAGCATTCAGGGCGCGGAGGTGCGCGCTGGAACGCCCGCTTACATGGCACCGGAACAGCTTAGCGGGAAAGAGGTGACGACAAAGAGCGACCTCTATTCGCTGGGGCTGGTGATGTATGAGGTGCTGACGGGGAAGCGCGCTTTTGAAGCTGCTACTCTGCCAGAGCTTTTGAAAGCACGGGAAGAGGGAACGTTTACGAATCCTTCGACGCTGGTGCGCGACCTGGATCCGCTGCTGGAGCGCGCGATTCTGCGGTGCCTGGAAAAAGATCCGAGTAAGCGGCCTGCATCAGCACTGCAAGTGGCTGCGGCTTTGCCAGGAGGTGACCCGCTGGCGGCGGCACTGGCGGCGGGGGAAACGCCTTCGCCGGAAATGGTGGCGGCAGCCGGTGAAAAAGAAGGGCTGAATCCACGCATTGGATTGTTGTGCGTGGTGGGTGTGAGCATTTTGCTGGTGGTGCTGGTGGGACTCGCAAAACGCACGAAGGCGATTTCTTACGTTCCGTTCGGGCCGAGCCCGGAAGTGCTGACAGCCAAAGCAAACGAAATGATTCGTTCGTTCGGTTACACGGATGCGCCCGTTGATACGGCGCAAAGCTTCATGCTGATGCAGGATTACGTGAGGCACATTTCCGATACGGTGAAGACGCCGACGCGCTGGGAGGTCCTGCGACAAGATGAACCGCCCAGCGTGCTTTTCTGGTACCGGCAGAGCCCGATCCTCCTGACGCCACTTTCTCCCGTGGACAATCTAATCTATGGACGCGTGCAGGCGGACGAGCCGCCGCTGACTCATTCAGGGTCGCGCTTTATCGGATTGTCGCCCAAAGGGAAACTGCAGGTGTTCCAAGCGATCCCTCCACAGGTGGACGATTCGCCGACGGAACCACTGCTCACGCCGGACTGGAGCAAATTATTTGCGGCAGCGGGGCTGGAACCAGGCCAGTTCAAACCAGTGGCGCCACGTTGGTATCCCCTGGCGTGGGGAGACACGCGCGCGGCGTGGGAGGGAAGCTGGCCCAGTCACCCGGAGATTCCACTGCGTGTAGAGGCGGCCGGTTATCGAGGGAGGCCGATCTTTTTCACCTTGAAATCGCCATGGGACAAGGCGGAACGAATGCAGCCGCCGGTCCGCTCCCTGCAGAACACGCTTTCGCAATGGTTCAGTTTCGTGATGCTGGTGACGATTCTGGGAATGGGCGTGTGGATGGCGCGGAACCATTTGAAGGCGGGGCGCGGGGACATGCGTGGCGCGATGCGGCTGGCATCCTTCGTGGTGATTGTCGGGATGGTGAACTGGGCGCTGCTGGCGCACCACGTTTCGTCAGCGTTTGAAATGGTGCTGTTCATACTGGCGTTGAGCGTCAGCCTGTTTTTTGGATTGGTGACTTGGTTGTTGTACGCGGCGCTGGAACCGTATGTGAGGAAGTATTGGCCAGACACGCTGATATCGTGGTCGCGGATGCTTGCGGGGAAGTTCAATGATCCGGTGTTCGCGCGCGATGTGTTGCTGGGAACGCTGTTTGGACTGGCGTCGGCGGTACTGGAGCAGTTACAGCCGCTTGTCGAAGCCGGGCTGGGCAAGCCGCCCATGCGGCCATTCGGAATGGGTTCGCCTTATGTGCTGGAAGGGATTCGCGGCAGCATCGCAACCCTGTTGTACCAGGCTTCTTCCTCTTTCACGAGCGCGCTGCTGATCTTCTTCCTGTTTTTTGTCCTTCGGCTAATTTTCAAGCGGAACTGGCTGGCAGCCGTGGTGATGTCGCTGCTGTTCTGCATACCGAGCCTGGGAGCACAAAATCCATTGATTGATGCGTTGTTTACGGCGCCATTTTTTCTGGCGTACCTGTATATCCTTTACCGCTTCGGACTGGTCGCGCTTACCGTTCTCTATTTCATCGATCAACTGGCGGACCAGATGCCGCTCGCGATGCCGTTGGGAGCATGGTGGACTGAAGGCGGCGTGGTGGCGATGGTCGTAATCCTGGGCGTGGCGATTTGCGGGTTTCATGTGTCGCGTGCGGGGAAACCAATTTTTGGCGGTAATGCGCTGGAACTTTAGCGTGTTTTTGCAGGTTTTGCGTCAGAGCCAGAAGGCGTCTGGAGCACTCCCAGTGTAACTTCCGAGGTGAGTTTTTCCAGGCCGGTGAGCGTGCGGCTGGCGGCGAGGCGCGCTTTTTCCAGAAACGAAGAATCGAGAAGGAAGGCGCAGCGATCCACGAAGGGGTGATTGGCTACTTCGAATGGCTTTCGTGCGCGCCGGGTGGGAGCTGCTTTCGCCAGAATCGCCTGATACATCTGCAAATCGGCTTGAAATTCCAAAGCGTCCCCGGCATTCCAACGCTGCTGGCGCGTGAGGGCGGCAAGATACTTTTGCTGGAAGGCGGCGGCGAATTTGCGTTTTGTTTGTGCGGCAGACTTTGCAACGCCTGGAGCAGCGGTTTGTGCGGCAATTTCCAAGGCGCATGCGGACATCGCCAATAAGGCTTCGCGCTGCAATAAGGTCAGAAGATCGCGATAGAGCGCCGCGTGTACCTGGAGGCCATAGCGGCCGTGCTCAACGACATAGGAATCGACAAAGCGCGGAACGATACGTTCGCGGAGAAGGGCTTCGCTTAAGCGCTGGGCTAATAGGGCCGCGAGATTGGGGGAGTCAGATTTGGGCGACGCGGTCAAGATGAACTAATGGTAGCAGGAGTCAGCGGAGGGATTGACTGGGAGCAACGGTGCAGGGCCAAGTCGTTAGCGGTGGAGTAGCCAGAGGAAGAAACCGACGATGGCACCGCCAAAGAGAGATGCAAGGACGAGCATGCTTACAGGAGTCCGTGTGACCAAGCCCATGATCAGCATACCGATGACAATCACCAATCCGATGGGGTGGGCAGTCCACTGCCCGCCGCCATAGGGGCCGAAGGGCACGAGATGCTTGGGCTCGGGATTGGAAGCGTACTTGGCGGCTCTGTTCATCAAGGCCAAGGTACGCCTATGTTGTGCTGAGCACAATAGAGCTGGGACCGAAAGAAAAGGCCCGGCGGACTCGGCTGCCGGGCCTTGGTTGATAAGCGATCAGTTTCAGTGTACGGCGGTAGTCGAATCGCCGACGGCGGCTGAGGGCGGTTCGGGTTCCGGGATGACCGGAGCGATGGGATCCTTTTCGAGGGCCTGCTCGAGGACTTCATCGAGCGTGCGCACGTAGCTGATCTTCAGGTCGCCCAGGATTTCCGGTGGCAGATCGGCCACGGCGTTGGGCTCGTTGTCCGCGGGCAGAAGCACGTGCTTGATTCCGGCACGCTTGGCGCCGAGGACCTTTTCCTTGACGCCGCCAATCGGTAGAACTACGCCCGAGAGGGTCATTTCACCGGTCATCGCCAGGCGGTTTTTGATGGGGCGATTGGTGAGCAAGCTCACAAGTGCCGTCACCATTGCCGCACCGGCGGAGGGGCCGTCCTTTGGAACTGCGCCAGAAGGCACGTGAATGTGAATGTCGGCCTTGCGGAAGAAGTCCGGATCAATGCCATAGCGTTCGGCGTTGGCACGGGTCCAGGTCAGCGCGGCGGTCATGGATTCCTGCATGACTTCGCCGAGATGGCCGGTCATCGTGAACTGCTTGCCGCCGCGCATGCGGCTGGCTTCGATGAAGACGATGTCGCCCCCGACGGGGGTCCAGACGAGGCCGACAGCGACGCCGGGCTTCTTGACGCGCTCCTCGACTTCCTTCTCTGTGCGGAATTTCGGCACACCCAGGAATTCGCGCACGACTTCCGGCGTGACCACCATCTTGTCGGGCTTGCCTTCGGCAATACGGCGAGCCTGCTTGCGCACAAGCGTGGCAATTTCGCGTTCCAGATTGCGCACGCCGGCTTCGCGCGTGTAGCTATGAATGATTTCCCGCAGTCCTTCTTCAGTGAATTCGAGCTGTTCGCCTTCCTTGATGCCGTGTTCCTTGGTCTGCTTGGGAATCAGGTACTTGTGCGCGATTTGGATCTTCTCTTCACCGGTGTAGCCGGGGAGTTCCAGGATTTCCATGCGGTCGCGCAAGGGTTCCGGGATGGGATCCATCCAGTTGGCCGTGGCGATAAAGGTGACCTTGGAAAGGTCGAATGGCACGTCGAGATAGTGATCGCGGAAGGTGTTGTTCTGCTCGGGGTCGAGAACTTCCATAAGGGCGGAAGAAGGATCGCCGCGGAAGTCGCGGCCGAGCTTGTCCACCTCATCGAGCATGCACACGGGGTCGTTGGATTCGGCACGCTTCAGCCCTTGAATGATCTGTCCGGGGAGAGCGCCGATGTAGGTGCGCCGATGACCGCGGATTTCGGCTTCGTCGTGCATGCCGCCAAGGGCGATGCGCACGAATTTGCGGCCTAGTGAACGCGCGATGGATTTGCCAAGCGAGGTTTTGCCCACGCCCGGAGGCCCGACGAAGCAAAGGATGGGGCCCTTCATGCCCGGCTGGAGTTTCTTCACAGCCAAGTAGTCGAGGATGCGCTCCTTCACCTTTTGCAGATCGTAATGGTCTTCGTCCAGGATTTCGCGCGCTTTGGTGATGTCGATTTCCGAGCTGCCGGAAGACTTGGACCAAGGCAGAGAAGTCATCCACTCAAGATAGGTGCGCGAGACCATGTATTCGGCGGAAGCGGGGGTCATTTTGGAGAGGCGCTTGAGCTCGCGGTCGCACTCCTTCTTGGCCTCCGGGGTCATGCCGGCTTCTTCCACTTTTTTGCGCAGCTCATCGATTTCGGCCTGAGCGTCGTCGATCTCGCCTAGTTCCTTCTGAATGGCCTTCATCTGTTCGCGCAGAAGATACTCGCGCTGGTTCTGGCTGACCTGCTCCTGAACCTGCTCGTTAATCTTGCTGCGCAGTTCCAGAACCTCCATTTCCTTGGAGAGTTCGCGGATCAACGTCTCCAGGCGCTTGCGCACGTTGGAGGTTTCGATCAGTTCCTGGCGCAGCAACGTGGAGAGGCTGGGCAGAGTGCCAGCGATAAAGTCGGCGAGGCGGCCGGGGTCTTCGATATTTAGCGCGGCATTCTGCAACTCATCGGAGAGTTGTGGCGAGCGGCTAACCACATCGCGGAAAAGTTCCTGGGCATTGCGGACCAGGGCTTCGAGTTCCGCGTCGTCCTGGCCAATGGTATCGGGTTCGACCGCAATGGTGGCGCGAAGGAACGGGCGCAAGCCGAGGAGTTCGACGATGCGAATACGCTGCAGTCCTTCCAGGAAGACCACAACATTGCCGTTAGGCATCTTGACGGTCTTGTGGACTTTCGCGAGCGTGCCAACCTTGTGGAGATCCGCCGCGGCGGGATCTTCGATCCGTGGATCCAATTGAGCAACAACGCCCAGTAGCTTCTCTTCACCGGAAAGCGAATTGACCAGGGCCAGAGAACTCTCACGTCCCACGGTCAGGGGCAGGACGGCGCCCGGAAACAGGACAGTGTCGCGAACCGGAAGAATAGCCAGCGTTTCCGGTACAACAAACTTTTTTTCAGCCATAGTATCCCTCAAGTCCAGCGGCCGGAAGCACCGCTATGCCGGGTTAGATGCAGGAAAGGGCAAAGGGGTGCCAACACTGCAATTCCACGAGGCATATATCTTTAGTCATAAACGCTCACATTTTATACTAGGTGTCTGTCTATTTGCAAGTCTTTGACTATTTCATTGAAACTAAATGCGTTATCCACAAATACGTCCGCCCCACCTGTCTCTATCGGCCATCTCCCGGGCGGGGATAGTGCTTCCTGACAAACTGGACCGCCTGCTCCTTTGTCTGAAGGTGTCCTTCCAACTGGGCATCTTCCAGGGCGGTCAGCATTTTCTGGAAATCGGGCCCTGGGCTATAACCCATATCCTGCAAATCGACGCCGGTCAATAGGCGGGTTGGGCGGAATTGATCTGCAGGGGTTTCCGCGAGGAGAATCTTCAGTGCCTGGTAGGCTTCGAGGCGGCCATGGCTGGACAAGCAATCGAGGCGGTGCAGCTCGAGGTGCTCGGAAAATGCGGGCAGGCGAACGAAGCGCTTGAGAGTGGATTTGCGCATCTGGGCGACATCCTTGAATTTCATGTGATTGGCGACGAGGGCCAGGATTTGCGCGGAGTCGTCATTGGAGAAACGCAGCCGCTGGCAAATCACGGTGGCCATTTTCACGCCCACCTCGACGTGGCCATCGAAGCGGATGCGGTCTCCCGTGGCGGAGGCCGAGCGAAATGTGGGCGGCTTGCCGACGTCGTGAAGGAGAACACCCCAGGCCAGCGTGGGCGAGGCTCCGGCGGGGAGGTCCGCGAGCATCAGGCGGGTGTGAATCCAAACGTCGCCCTCCGGATGATACTCGGGAGGCTGCGGTACACCTTTCATAGCGGAGATTTCCGGCAAGAGTTGCTGGAGAAGGCCGGAATCGTCCAGAAGCTCAAAGCCGCGGCGTGCGGCGCCTTCCGTGAGGAGCTTGGTCAGTTCTTCACGGATGCGTTCGGCGGAGACGACGTGAATTTCTGGGGCCAGCTTCTGAATGGCCGCGAAGGTGGCAGGTTCGATGGAATAGTCGAAGCGAGCGGCAAAACGAATCGCCCGCAGCATACGCAATTTGTCTTCATTGAAACGGCGTTCGGGATCACCGATGGCGCGGATGATCCTGGCTTGCAGATCGTGCTGGCCGCCCACGTAGTCGAGGACCTCGCCGGTATCGTGGCGCATCAGCAGACCGTTGATGGTGAAGTCGCGGCGGGCCACGTCTTCCTGGGGCGTTTTGGAGTAGACCACGCGATCGGGATGCCTGCCGTCGGAGTAACCCACATCGGAGCGAAAGGTGGCGACTTCGACCTTGCATGCATCGCGAGGGACAAGAACGACGCCGAATTGCGCGCCGACTCCCACGCTTCCAGGGAAAAGATGCAGGACACGGTCAGGAGTGGCGTCGGTGGTTACGTCGTAATCAGCGGGCTCGCGATTCAGGAGGATATCGCGCACACAGCCACCGACGAGCAGCGCCTGGTGACCGTAGCGGATCAGCGTGTCGCAGATCGAATTGGCGAGTTCGCGGGAGTTCACGGTCTGATTATGCGCCAGGCACGCCGGAGGGCGAACAAGAATTGAGAGTAGCGGGGAGCGGAGCCGTCATTTGCAACGAAGGACGAGGCATGTGATGTCGTCGGACTGGCGAGTGGCGCCGACGAATTGTTCCACCTGCTGCATGAGGTATTGCATGGTTGCCTGGGCTGAAAGATCGGGAAGATCCCGAATAATCTTGAGCCAGCGCGCGTCGGTGAATTCCTCGCCCGCAGCATCGAAGGCTTCGACCACGCCATCGGTGAAGAGAATCAGAGTGTCTCCCGGCTGCAAATCAATGGAAGCGGCGACGAAGGTGGCTTCGGGGAGAATGCCGAATGGCAAGCCGCCAGACTCGAGGCGTTCGATGCCGCCGTTGGTGCGGCGAACGACAGGGGAATTGTGTCCGGCGTTCAGATAGACCAGGCGGCGCGTGGAGGGATCGTATTCGCCAATTACAGCAGTGGTGAAGCGGCGGCCTTCGAGACTGTGGGCACATGCGTAGTGATTCAAGCGCACGGCAAGTTGCGTGAGGGGAAGACCTTCGGAAGCGAGTGTATGCAGGCTGGCTTGCAAAGTGGCCATAAGGAGCGCGGCGGGGACACTCTTGCCCGCGACGTCCGCCATGACCAGCAGAAGCTTGCCGCCGGATGCCGCATCAGCGGTGGGGAAAAATGCGTCGTAATAATCACCCGCGACGGAATTTTGCGGGCGGGTCCAGAAGGCGACTTCCGCGCCGGGGATGGCGGGAGGCTCCGAGGGCACGAGCCAGGATTGGATTTCGCGGGCAATCTCGAGGTCGCGCTTCATGATCACTTTGTCGGCGAGTTCGAGAAAAAGCAGAAAGAGGAACAGAAGGATGGCGATGAACTCGTACTGGTTTTTCTGATTGGAAAAAACCAGAAGGACAAGCCCGACGAGAAGAAGCACGCGGCGCGCGGGAGAAAGTTTAGTCACTAGCGCCCAGAAAAACTGGTTGATAACGGGCCAGGGCCGCTTCCAGCGGGGCAATTTCTGAATTTCGTCCCAATCGACGTCCTTGCCATAGAAGCCATAGGTGGAACGGGCGTCGGCGGCAAACTGGGACCAGAGATCGTCAATGGCGCGGCCTTCGCTGACACGGTGCCAGAAGTTCTGCACTTGCCCGATCAAGGAAGGGCGCTGGGGCGAAGGGGCGGGTGTGGTGGTAGATGCGGTCATGAATTGCCAGTATAGGACATTGGAGGGACGTGCGCAGCGGGTCGCAGGGAAATTACGAATCGTCGCGGCGGAGAGAGCCGCCGAACTGCACCGAGCTGAAACCGAATTTATCGCGGAGGCGGTCCGCAGCCTTGGTGAGCTTTTCGAGTTTTTCGCGGCGACCGGCTTCGAGGAGATCGAGTTGTTCGAAGCCGTGGGATAACCCGGAGAGGGCCACACCGAGAAGGCGGACTTTGCGCTTGGGGTCGCGATGCTCGCGGAAGAGATCGAGGAAAACGGCAAAGATATCGTTGTCCAGGCGCACAGGTTCCTGAAGCGTTTTGGAACGAGTATGTGTATCGAAGCCCGCATAGCGAATGGTGAGGGTGAGGGTACGCGAAGAGAGGCCGGCTTCACGGAGGCGTTTGCAGGTTTTCTGGGAGAGATGGCTGAGCAGGGACTCCAACTCCTGCACGTTTTCGGTATCTTCGCCAAAAGTGTGATTGTGCGAAATGGATTTGGGTTCGGCGTCGATCAGGAATTCGTAGGCGTCGCCGCCGCGCGCCTTGCGGTGGAGCGCGGTGCCCCACTGGCCGAAGATCTTTTCCAGCTTTTCCTGGGAGTGGGAGGCGAGTTGTTCGACGGTTTCAATGCCAAGGGCACGAAGGGCGCGCTCCGTGACTTGACCGATGCCGGGAATTTTGCGGATGGGCAGCTGCGCAAGGAAGCGGGCCTCCATGCCGGGCGCGACCCAGACGAGGCCGCGGGGTTTGGCTTGGTCGGAAGCCACTTTCGCGACGAGCCGCGTGGTGGCCAGACCGCCGGAACAGGGAAGTGAAGTAGTTTGCGTGATGGTTCGAAGCAGCTTGTCGGCGGCGGCGAGGGGCGGGCCATGAAGACGCTCGGTGCCGGAAAGATCGAGATAGGCTTCATCAATGGAGACCATTTCCACGATGGGAGAAAACTTGGCGAGGATGGAGGCGACACGGTCGCTCCATTCTTCGTATTTACCGTGGTGGCCATCGAGGAAGACCGCATGGGGGCATAGCCGAGCGGCGGTGCGCAAGGGCATCGCCGAATGAATACCGAATTTGCGTGCTTCGTAGCTGGCGGCGGAGACGACACCGCGTTGATCGGGCCGGCCTCCAACGACAACCGGTTTGCCGCGGAGGTCGGGGCGCTGGAGAAGTTCTACGGAGACGAAGAAAGCGTCCATGTCCACGTGGAGGATGGAGGAGTGCAGAGGGACTTCACGCTCTTCGGCGGGATCGTGTTTGGCGCGGAAGCGAGCGAGGTCCGGCATGGGAGTAGGGTACGACGTCGAGACCGAGAGGGCAATCGGTAGAACATTTGTTGGGAAGGGCAAGGCGGAAGAACGTCTAAGGAGTACTTATTCGTTCTGCGGCGAGGACGCGGGGAATGCCGGCGAGGTCGTCGGTGACGCCGACATTCGTCCAATAGCGTGATTCGAGAAGCGGTTGGACGGCGGGCAGGCTGTCGTGGCCAAGCTCGAGGACGAGCAGGCCGCCCGGCTTCAGGAATTCATATGACTGCGCGACGAGCCCTGCGTAGAATTCGTACCCTTCTTCGCCTCCGTAGAGAGCGACCTCAGGCTCATGATCGCGGACTTCGCGGGCGAGCGTCTCCGCAGTGCGGCGGCCGATGTATGGCGGATTACTCACAATAAGATCGAAAGAAAGTGGCGAGTGGCGAGTGGCGAGTGGCGAGAACTTCTCAAACAGATTTGATTCGAGAAAATGGATTCGAGCGGAGAAACCGTGGCGAGCGGCATTGCGGCGGGCAACGGCCAGCGCAGCGGCGGAAATATCCGCCGCGTAGACAGTGGCGTCCGGGAGTTCTTTGGCCAGGGAGATGGCGATGCAGCCGGAGCCAGTGCCGATATCCACCAGCGTGAGGCTGTTGCCGGAGAGGCGCGGAGGGCGGCCGGCGCGGAGTTCGCGAACGGTGAGGCGATCGAGAGCGACCTCGATAAGATGCTCGGTCTCCGGGCGGGGGATCAAGACGTCCGGAGTGACCTCGAATTCGAGGCCCCAGAATTCCTGCTTGCCAGTTAGGTGCTGGGTGGGCTCACCGCTGGCGCGGCGTTGAATCAGCGAGAAATAGAGATTGGCAACTTCGAGCGAAAGGACTTCTTCAGGATGGGCGTAGAGCCAGGTGCGATTGTGTCCAGCGACATGCAAGAGAAGAAGCTCGGCGGCCAAGGTGAACGAGGGGACGTTGGCCGCGCGCAACAGATTGATGCCCTGCTTGAGCAGGGAGCGCACGGAACGATCTGTGGCGACACTGCTCATAGGAGAGGGTCAGCCAATCAAGTGCTCTTTCTGGCGGCCGCTGGCTTCGACGGTGCCGTAAGCGACGCCATTTCCCGCATAGGCATATTTGCCGATGGCGCAGCCACCGAGAGCGGAGTGGCCGATCGCCAAGCCGCCGAAGGCGCGCCAACCGACGGCGACACCGGCAAGTGCGAAGAGTCCCAGAGAAATGCCGCCTAACGAAATCACACCGACGGACAAGCCACCAATGGCGATAAAACCAAAGGCAAGGCCGCCGAGAGCGATGACGCCGGTGGCGCGTCCACCAATGGCGATGATGCCGTGAGCAGCGGGGCTGTAGGAGACAAGCGGCAGGCCCGCGATGTGCGTGGAAGATTCGTAGACGTAGTCTTTCGAGAGAACGACAGCAGTAACAAAATGAGTCAGGCCAATAAACACAAGCATGTAAATAATGAAGAAGGCCCAGAACGGCATCATCATTTTGAGCGCGCGATCGGGATCGGAAAAGGAGTCGCTAAGGCGGCGCATCCAAACGGGACCGGGCTTCGAACCTGGACGGGAAAGCATGGGAACCTCCGCTAAGGAGATTATGCCTCGGCTAGCTCCTGTTTGAGGCGTTCGGCTTCGTAATGACCCACCAGGCCGTCGACGAGCGGGCCGACCTTGCCGTCCATGACTTCGGTGAGTTGGTGGATGGTCAGGCCAATACGATGATCGGTGACGCGATTCTGGGGATAGTTGTAGGTGCGGATTTTCTCTGAACGGTCGCCTGTTTTGATCTGGCCGCGGCGCTCGGCGAGTATGGCGGCTTGCTGCTTTTCGAGCTCCATCTCGTATAGGCGCGCGCGGAGAACGCGCATAGCCTTGGCGCGATTCTTGATTTGCGATTTTTCGTCCTGCTGAGAAACGACGAGGCCGCTGGGAATATGCGTGATGCGCACAGCGGAATAGGTAGTGTTGACGGATTGCCCGCCGGGACCAGAGGAGCAGAAGGTGTCAATGCGGAGATCCTTGGGCTCAATCTTGATGTCAATGTCGTCGGCTTCGGGAAGAACGGCGACGGTTGCGGCGGAAGTGTGAATGCGGCCCTGCGTCTCCGTGTCCGGCACGCGCTGAACGCGGTGAACGCCGCTTTCGTATTTCAACTTGGAATAGACTTTCTTGCCGGAGATGGCGGCGACGATTTCTTTTACGCCGCCCATGGAGGTGGGGGAACTCTCCATGACCTCCACTTTCCAGCCTTGAGACTCGGCATAGCGCGAATACATGCGGAAGAGATCGCCGGCGAAGATACCGGCCTCGTCGCCACCGGTACCGGCGCGGATTTCGAGGATGATGTTCTTGTCATCAATGGGATCCCTGGGGAGAAGCAGCAGCTTGAGCTCGCGCTCGATCTGTTCCTTGCGCACGAGGAGAAGCTTCTCTTCCTCCTGGGCCATGTGCCGCATATCGGCGTCTTCGGATTCGACGACCATCTGGTGAGCGCCGGCTAGGTCCTTTTCGACTTGCTTGAACTCGCGATGCTTAGTGACGATTTCCTCGAGTTCGGCGTGCTGCTTGGCGAGCTTCTGGAAACGCGCGGAATCGCTGACGACCTCAGTAGTAGACAGTTCGTGCGTCATTTCCTGGTAGCGGGCGTCGAGCTGATCGAGTTTTTCGCTAAGAGTAAGTACGGACATATGAAACCTTTCTTGGGCAAAACTAAGGGTCGCGAACAAGGCGCGACAGGTATTTGGTGGCTTGTGAACCGAGAATAGGAGGAACGGGCGCCCGGGGAGGGCGCAGGAAGCAGGGCAGCTAATAGAAAGAGGCGTACATATAAACTCTGCTTAGAAAGAATAACGCGAAAAGTGGGGTGGCGCAAACGGGAGCGTATCACACGCCAAACGGCGTTGCTGGGAAGAAGTGCGGTGTACTAGGATGCGAAGGGAAGTTTGTGGCAGAAAACGAGAGTGGACGTATGAGTGACGCAGCGCGAACAGCACCGGAAGTAATATCGGAGCCTATACAGTCGAGGGCACCGCAGGCGGATGCCGGATTTTTGTGGGACTTTTGGTATCCAGCGATGCGCAGCGATGAAATCTACGGTAAGCATCTGGCGAAGGCGATGCTGCTGGAAGCGCCGCTGGTGATCGGGCGGACGAGCGAGGGAAAGGCGTTCGCGATGAGAGACGCTTGTCCACACCGTGGGATCCCGCTTTCCTACGGCCACTTTGACGGGAAGAACCTGCAGTGCAGCTACCACGGGTGGGAGTTCGAAGCGTGCAGCGGGCAGTGTGTGCTGATACCGTCGCTGACGAGCCATCACAGATTGAAGGTGGAGCGCATTAGCGCGGGGCATTTTCCCTGCGAAGAGCGCGACGGCTATGTTTGGGTGTATATGAACGCGCCGGGGACGAAACTGCCGGAAGGGATTCCACCGGCGCCGGAATTACCAAAATTCAGCGCGAAGTATAGGGTGACACGCTTGGAGTGCGAACTGCCATCGCACATAGACCACGGGATTATCGGACTGATGGACCCCGCGCACGGGCCGTTTGTGCATCAATCATGGTTCTGGCGGAGCAAGAAGAGCATTCATGAAAAGTCCAAACAGTTTGAGCCGATCGAGAACGGGTTCCGGATGAGCAAGCATTCGCCTTCGACGAACAGTTTGCCGTATCAAGTGTTGAAGAAAATGACCGGCAAGGCGGTCAGCACCACGATTGATTTTGTTTTGCCCAATATGCGCTTTGAAGAAATTCACAGTGGCAAGTTGTGGTTTTCCAGTCGCGCGACCGTGACGCCGGTGCGGCGCGACCTTTGCCGGATTGATTTCGTGGCGGCGTGGAATCTGCCATTGCCGGTGACGATTTTCCGGGCGTTTGCGAAGGTGTTTCTAAGGCAGGATCAGGAGACGATGATCCAGCAGTCCGAGGGGTTGCAACACAATCCGCGGTTGATGCTGATTGATGACGCCGACCGCCCAGCGAAGTGGTACTTTGCGCTGAAGCAAAATCTGATTGAGTCGCGGCGGACGGGCGTGGCGGTTCCTCACCCGATGAGTGGGCCGGTCACACTGCACTGGAGAAGTTGATCACGTTCTCTGGGTTTCCTGTTTTGGCGACTGAATAAAGCGGAAAGGACAACTCATGTTTAAATCGTTTCGCGAGAATACGATTCCTTTGCCCATCTCGTTCACAATCAGAGTATTTATCTTGCTTCTTGCGGCTGGTGGTGTGATTACTTCGTGCTTGGCCGCGGAAAAACTGACCGCGACACAACTCATTGAATTGGCCAAATCCAAGAGCCCCGGACTGCACGATGCGATCACGGCTAGCTTTGAGGCCAAGGCGCTGAAAGAGGGCACGACGTGGGCGGGCCATGGGCCGGATTTTTTCTTCCCCACCGAAGCAGCTTTGGAGCCGGCATTGTTCATTGATGATGCTCCCGGCCCGAAGATGCAAAGTTTGGCTGGCTCGACACTTTGGTACGCCGTAGCGCGCATTGAAGGGGCAGGGAAGGCGCATGCCTTTCACTATGTGCTTGACGGCAAGGAATTCGGCGGGAGCTTGAATCTGCCGGTATTTGGAGAATTGTCCTATCTGCAGCCCGGAGTTCCCACGGGGACGCTGTCGGAGAAGATCGTTCACACCAGCAAAATCTACGACGGAATGAAGAGCGGATACTGGATCTATGTTCCGGCACAATATGACGCGAAAACTCCCGCGGCGCTGATGGTTTTCCAGGATGGCGGAGCGTATATCGACCGGAACGGCGGCACGCTGGCACTAAACGTGATCGACAATCTGATTACGCAAAAGAAAATTCCGGTGATGATCTGCGTCTTCATCAATCCTGGCGACATCAGCGAAGCACCAGGCACTCCGACGTATATATTCGTGAAGGCCTATTCGGAGAAGTGGCAACGCGACTTGAAGGATTCGATGCGCAGCACTTTGTATGACACGGTGAGCGACCGTTATGTCCGGTTTCTGCGCGACGAAATTCTTGCCGACGTCGCTGCGAAATACAACATCCGTAAAGACGGGTACAGCCGGGCGATTACGGGGTTGTCGTCGGGAGGAATCTGTTCTTTCAATGCGGCGTGGCAGATGCCCGAGCAGTTCAGCCGTGTGATTTCGTGGATCGGCAGCTTCGCGAGCATTCAGTGGAAGGAAGACCCAGCGAATCCGGACGGCGGGCAGGATTATCCGGATAAAATTTTGCGGGAGCCCAAGCGGAACATCCGCGTCTGGTTGCAAGATGGTTCCGGCGATCTGGAATTGCGGTACGGAAGCTGGGCGCCGGCCAATATTCGCATGGCGAATGCTCTGAAAATGACCAAGTACGACTTCCACTTCAGTTTTGGAAAGGGCTCGCACAATACCGCGCATGGGGCGGCGGAATTCCCTGCCGAAATGATTTGGTTGTGGCGGGATTATGACGCGAGCAAGACAACGCAGACTTATGAGATGGAACCCTCGGAGATGGCCAAGCCGCTATTTCGAGTGGCGATTGTCAATCGCGATAGCGAATAGAATCGAAGTGACCCTGGCTGACTTGGTTAACGCAGAGATGCCAAATCCAAATCAAGGACGACCTGCTCGCCTTCGGGTGGGATGACCTGAATGGTGATGCTATCCGACGGAACGTTTTCGGCGAGAAACTCGAAGTCCAGCGTGGCACCAACCAGAGTGCAACCTCCATCGCCGCACATAAGCTTCGGTTGTCCCCAAGAAGAGATGGGCTTGAGCGGGGCCTCCTTGAAGAAGAAATTCACCTGAAAATCCTTCCAGAAGTCGTAGGGGCGTGGCATGAGTCCCGTGTTGGCGTTTGCCTGTGAACCGGCGGGGCGGGGAATGTTGGCGCCATAAGAATCCGTGAAGAGTATCTCGACGGCGGCTCGAACCGTCTCAGCGTGTTTAGCGTGGTCGAGCGCGGCCTGTTGCGCGCTGTATCCAGAGGAATGGTCCTTCGATTCGAGTACGGCAAGGGCATAGGGCGTGAACATGGTGATGGAGGCAACATGGGGACCAGATTTTGGAGGGGCGAGAGAAATGGTGTATTTCTGCAAAAAGCTAGCCATGGTTTCGTCGCGGCGTTGGCCAAGGAAATAGGCATCGCGGACGGCGGTGTCGGAGAGCGGTGTTTCAAACGCAGAAAAGGTTAGCGGAAAAGCAAGGACAGCGGTTAGAACACAAGCAACACTGCGGAGCCGGGTAATCGTCATAGCACGCCTCTCCCTCTTTAGACGAAATGACCGCCCTATGCGGTTTCAAACCTTCACTCCCTGATGAGGGCAGCCAACAAAGCAAAACGGCTGGTGAGTGCCGTCGTGGCGAAGTGAGTCACTGGCGCCGCTATCGGAGCGAGACTAGGTTGAATTCCACGGTCACCGGATCGCCTTCAGGAGGCGTGATCTGCACCACGGCAGTGTCCGAGGCAAAAGAATCAGCCGGAAAGGTGAGCTCCAAGGTCGCGCCGACTAGTGAGCAAGGGCCTCGACGCCCACAACCGAAATTGGCGCGACCGCGAAACACGGAAGGATGACGCGGTTGATCACCGTCGAAAACAACAACGCTGAAGTCTTTCCAGAAATCAGAGGGTCGAAAAACGGGTTCGCTGTCTGGGCGTGAGGCATCGCCAGATGAGATCACTGGACCGTAGGAGGTAGTCAAATTAATGAGGATGGTGAGTTGAACGGATTCCGCTACTCCGAGGTAGTCGACTTGCGCCTGTTGCGCGCTGTAGTTTTCGACTCTGCTGCTGGTTTGCTGGACTACTTGCGCAAAAGGTGTCAGAAACGTAACCGCGGCGATGTGCGGTCCTTTGGCCGGCGGCGGCAGCGATTTTGTGTAAGCTTCGAGACAGTGGAGATCATGTCGCTGGCCCAGGAAATAGGCATCACGGACGGCAGTGTCGGAGAGCGGTGTTTCAAACGCAGAAGAAGGAATGTAAACGGCGAGAAGTGCGGCCAGCAGAGAGGAGAGAGAACGGAGCTGGGTATGCACCATAAAGCTCCTTCACTATATAAGACGTACCTAACAGGTTAGCAGGTTTCAGATGCGGCGGGGCGTATTTGGGAAATCGAGCCAGACCTTGATGCCGCAGAAGTGCGAGCCTTCGGTGCAGATGGGCGTGGTGATGCCGGCGCGAAGGTGGCATGGCGGGCCGATGTAGCGGGCGAGTTCGGGCTGAACCGCGCGAAGCTCCGCAATTTCATCCATGGAAGCGTTGTAGATTTCCTCTTGAGCGTTAAAGCAAGTGCGCATGGTCCATTTGTGGAGCAAGTGGAGGAGTGAACCAGTTTCGACGAGGCGAATGGACTTGGCGTTGGGAAGGAGATAGAGGGCGATTTCAGGGAGCACGCCGCGATCGACGAGTTGATTTTTGGCGGACCAGGCATCGTGCATGGCTCGGTCGTAGACTTCCTTGGCGCGGGGATTATCGGCAAGGAGCTTCGGCGTTATGTAGTCAGGGTCGCGGGTATCGGCGAGAGTGAGGAGGGGCCGCGAGCCGGGAACCATACGGTGGCGCTGATCCTGACTGTCCGCGGTGTGGCTGATTTTCTTGGCAAAGGTGTAGTTGGCGTGTTGAAGAGCCCGCATCATGGGCGCATGCACGCCGATATTAATGGTTTCGAGGCGATAGAGATTGCGCGCGGGGTTGAGCAGGCGATCGATGGCCTCTGCATCAGGGCAAGCCGCTTCGGTGAGGCCGACGACGGCGCGATAGGACTCCGCCATGACGCGGGGAGCGTTTCGGGAGAAGTCGAGAAGACGGGAAGTTTTGCCGCTGAGGCGAGCGTCGAATTCGCGGGCAAAGTCATCCCCTTGTGATTTTGTGGGAGTAGCATCCTTCCATTCAGGAAGTTCTTCCAGCGGAGTGGTGCCAAAGCGATCGAAGAATTGTGGATCGAGCTGACGGACCTGGGCCACCATTTCTCCAATGATGGCACGGGCTTCGCTGGGAGTGTCCGAAGCCGAACACATGCGCCAGAGACGATGGAGCACAATCCCGGAGAGGGTATGAACCATCGTGGTGAAGGCGGCGACGGGAAGGACATAGCGGGCGATTTCGATGGCCCGTTTCTCGGCGGAACGCTCGATTTTCAGAAGACGTTTCGGATGAGACATCGGGCCGATGTGCCAGATGTCGTTCAAGATGGAGCGCGCATCGGAAACAAGGAGCGCGGAGAGTTCGCGATAGCAGGCCCATGCGCGGGTAATGGCCTGCTCATAGATGCGGCGGGAACCTTCATCGAAGAAGAGCGAAGCGGGAGGAATGTAGGCCTGGGCACGATCAAGCCGTACATAGCGCTGGCTCTGCTGCTCGGAATTGTAGAAGGGGTGAGCGTGGAGGAAAGACCATACGAATTGGCGGCTGACGTATTCCAGGCCGAACTCGAAGTGAGCGTGCTGGTAAACCGTGTGATGGCCACTGTAGAAGGTGGCAGCGCCGATGTTGAGCCGCTGTTTGTCCGTGATCTCTTCGGGAGTAATGAGGCGAGAGGAGTAGCAGGTGCGCGCGGCGGCGATGGCGGAATCGAAGGGATGAGCGAAAGCGTTGCGGAGTGTGATGCGAGGAGGGGCCGTCTCGACAGAGTCGGAAGCAGGAACGCCATCAAACATGGGAGATTGCATTGCCACGATGAGGTTTGATTTTACACGGAGTAAGAAGGGCGAGAGGCACAAAAATGGAGTGAAAGATATCTCGGCGAGCGGCAGAAAAGAAAACGGACCGGGCAACACCCGGTCCGCAAGGCAAAATCAGACCTAAATCGCCAAACGCTACTTCTTAACGGCGGCGTTGGCGTACTTCTTCTGGAAGCGCTCGACGCGGCCAGCCGTGTCCACAAGTTTCTGCTTGCCAGTGAAGAAGGGATGGCAACTGGAGCAGATCTCAACGCGCAGCATGTCTCCCTTGACGGTCGAACGCGTCTGAAAAGTATGCCCGCAAGCACAATGGACGGTAACGTGGTGGTAATCGGGATGGATCCCGGGTTTCATTGATTCTCCAATCTATCGTGGCCGGTCTGCGCGGGAACCAGGTAGTGCGTGGCTACAGCCGCGTCGCTAGGTCACGAGACAATCTGTAATTATACGAGATTTCCGCGGGAACGCAAAACCCTGGGATTTCGGGGATTCAGAGTTACGGGCAGGGAACTACGATGCGGGGATGTTGGCGGTGACTTGATTCGAGTAAGTGCTCTCGACACCGTTGGCGTCTACGGAGGTGACGACATAGTAGTAGGTGTCGCCGTCGGTGACGGTGGAATCCTGGAAGGTGAGAGCATTCAGCGGGGAAGAGAACAGAGCGCTATAGGAAGTGCCAGAGGTGGTGCTGCGGTAAACGCGATAGCCAGAGACAGCGCTGGAACTGGCGTCCCAGGTGAGATTGACCGTGTACTTGGTGGCTGCGGGCGGCGGAGTGGGGCTGACGCCATCACCGCTGAGGGAGAGCGTTTCAGGCGAAGTCAGACTCGCGCTGAGGATGGAGACGGTACCGGAGGCGGCGCCACTACTCTTTGGGCTGAAGGATACCTGAAAGGTGACCTGTTGATTCGGCGTAAGTGAAGATCCTGGAGAAAGACCAGAGTAACCAAAGCCGGAACCGACGGCAGTGACACCACTGATGGTGATACTGACGTCGCCGGTATTCTGCAACGTGACGTTCTTGGTGGTAGTGGTTTGCAGATTCTGGTTACCGAAGCTGATCGAGGATGGATTGACCTGCAAGGAATCGATGACTTTTTCCGCGATACCCGCGAGGGATATGGCGGGAAGTGATTGCGGAGCATTGCTCGTGATTGTCAGGGAAGCCGATGCATTCCCGGAGGTCGTGGGGGTGAATGCCAGGGTGTAGCTGACACTCAGGGCTGGCAGCACGGTGCGGGGGAGGGAAGGGCCGCTGAGGGCAAATTGATTGTTGGAGAGAGAAATGGCGGTGATTTGCAAAGGCGCGTTGCCGGAGTTCGTGAGCTGAAGAGTTTGCGTGGCGCTCTGGCCGACGACAACCGTATTGAAATTGAAACTGAGTGCCGAGAGAGTGATGTTCGGTTCCGGGGTTGGAGTATGCGTAACGGACCCGGCGCAACCGGCGATGAAGACTGACACGCCTGCAAGGCACGCAACTAGCGCGTAACCTCTCGAAACGGAAGCCGATGTACGGCGGAATAGCACCGCGGGAACGAACCCCCTCAGGTTCACCACTCAAAATAGCTTTGGTATGGCAGTACAGGCAACCTGTCCCAGGTACAGTTGCGGTACAGGGGAGGACCTGGTGGAACCTGTACCAATGGGCGGTGCTGCAATCCGGCCATCGGCAACATGGCGCTGATTTAGGGTGAAATGAAGTTGTGCAATAGCGGCGGTGGGTAATTCTGTGGATGGAATGACCCTCCAGAAGGGAACTTGAGATGACCCTGCTGAGTTTCCAGGATCAGGAGACGAAGTGGCAACCGAAACGGAACGTGCCTTCAGCGGTACGGCGGGACCAGACGGGCTTCAGATAGACACGAACGGGCGGAAGAATGGGGACGTGCAAGATGGCGAGGAGGCTCTCCGGGAGTTCTTCGGGCTGCTCAAATTCGAGCGCGACCCCACCGAAGCCGAGGTCCAGCACACGGGCGCGGCGAGCGCCTTGCTCGCCAATGATGGCGTAGGCATTCGTACCAACCATGGAAACGCGTTCGGCCTTTCGTTGAATCGCGTAGGAAGTCGGAGTTTCGGGGGCAGGCGGAGTTTGCGTGGTGATGGAACGCGCGGCGAGGGAAGAAGCACCGGCGAAATCGGATGGGGGTTTTTCACCTGGCCGCCCGGCGACGATGGAAATGGGCGAGGCCGGCGCAGGAGGTGGAACGACCGTGGGTTGGACCGCAGGTTGCACTGAGCCGCTGGAGGTACGCGAGTGATTGGCGTGCTTCAGGCGATAGAGGCGCTCATCAGCAACGCGTACCAGTTGGTCAGACTGATCGCCGTCCTGGGGGAAAGTGGCAACGCCGTGATCCATGGTCACGGCGAAGGCGAGTTGCAGTGGACGCAGTGTTTCGGCAAAGACAGTTTCAATGCGGCGGCTGAGAGCGAGGGCTTGAGCGGCATCGGTCTGCGGAAGCAGAAGAGCGAATTCATCACCACCAATGCGGAAAGCGGAGTCCGAGGTACGCAGAGCTTTTTGGAGCGTGGTGGCGGCGGCGCGGAGCACCTCGTCGCCGCGAGGATGTCCGTACTTGTCGTTCACTTCCTTGAAGCGGTGCAAATCCAGGATGACGATGCCCAGTGGGAGACCGTAGCGGCGCGCGCGATTGAGCTCCTTCTCGAAAGATTCAGCAAACAGACGACGATTGTAGAGGCCGGTGAGGGGATCCGTGACAGCATTGACCTGAAGTTTCTTGTACTCGTCATATTCGAGGACAACGGGAACGCGAATCAGTCCGGCGGAAGAGAGCACATCCATCAGAACAGTTTTCAGCGATATTGAGCGCCCGAGTTGGTCCGCGAGTTCACGGCGTCGCGTGAGCATTTCCTCCCAGAGTTGCAGGCACTGAGATTCGCGAAGATCCAGATGCGTGGTGGTATGGAAATAGCGCTGCAGAAACTGGCTACGCGCGGGAATGTCCATGACATCGAGCGTGTCGGCGAGAAGCTCGAGATAGGCGTCTTCCCTAGGCAAACGCGGGGCCGCCGGGGCTCCGGGACTGGGCATGGCCGGGTTTTCCTACAATCTGCCTCTCCCCGCGGGGGCTAGGGCAAGCACATTTGGATGACTGACCTTACAAGGGAGCAAATCAAGTGCCAATCAAGACCGTGCGTGCAACCTCGACCCATGGAAGGGAGATGCGAAGGGGACGGCGGTATGCTATTACAAAACGACAAGATAAGCGAGTTACAGAAACATGATTTTTTCGGCAAACTGGCAGTCCGGGACAGGCAGAGACGGGTAGTGGAGGGGGGCAGTTGGTAGGGGATAGGAAATTACTCAAGAGGGCGCAGGAATTCCAGTCCAAATAGACGAAGTTCACCCAAAAGGCCCGATCGGCGGACTTTTGCCACTATCGGTGGTGTCTCGCTGGGTATGAGGCTAGAAGAGGCAGGAGATGGGGCTGGGATAGTGAGGTGGACCGTCTGATCTGGACGCAAGAGATGGACGGACGTAATACAAGCCCCAGTGGCACTGATATTCAGCGTTCGGGTGAGCTCAATAAACTCCGCACCCGAGGCATCTGCAGCCCGCAAAAAGACGGGCACTTGGATGCGTATGCGAGGCGATCGGCGTGACTCGGAGGAATCCACGCGAGGCCCCTCCTTTGTGCGGTCGAGGCGGAGAACCATAGTGATGGTACCAAGGAACTAGTACAGAGGGAGCAGGTTGGTTGCCAGTTGAAAAGCACACATGATTTGATTAGAGACTAAATAAATCAAGGAGTTAAGTGGAATCAGAATGAGACAAAGGGGGATGGAGACAGAATAGGTTGAGTATGGGATAGGCGATTTCCCAAATTGTGCAATTGGGACGCTTTTACCATTGACAGGCCGAAAAGCGTCTGCAAGGATGGGCAACACGCAACAGGAAAAGTTTTTCCACTGCGCTGAGGGACAGCCGAAGTATGAGTATTCCAGCCACAACAGATTCGGGGAGGATACCCGTCGCAAGCCCGAATCTCACCATCGAACACGTCCGAGCGCTTCTGGAGACCGTGGACAAGGGCGTGGTGGTGGCGAACCTAGAGGGAATGGTGTTGATGGTCAACGCACGGGGCCGGAAATGCCTCGAAACGCACGGCAAAGCGGACACAACACCTCTCAACATATTTGCGGATGTACTGAGGATTGATCCGAAGACGATCTCTCAGAGAATTGAAAGTGGCGAAAACCAATTTGACTTGCAAGGCAAGACGGGCGCCGGGCTCTATCGTACGCGGGTGCGTTGGATCCCGCAGTTGGACTGGTTGGCAATCCAGTTTGAAAACGATGAGGAAGAAGAGAATGGAGCGGAGAGCGCCGCGCAACTGACAGTGCAGGAACTGCTGCAAGAGCGCGAGATCACGTACAGGAATCTGCTAGCGGCTTACCTGAAACTGCAGGAAGTGAACCGGCAGAAAACCGTGTTTTTGGCGTCGGCAGCGCACGAATTGAAAACTCCGCTGGCGGTCATCAAGGGCTACTATGATCTGCTGCTGACGGGATCGCTCGGAAGACTGAGCGAGAAACAAAAGGACATTCTGGAGGAGTCGAAAGAGAGCTGCGAGAGGCTGGTGCGGCTGGTGTCGATGTTCCTCAACTACTCCGCGCTGGAGAGCGGAAAACTGGTTCTGCAGTTGCGAGAAAACGACTTGAGGGATTGTCTCGAAGAGACGGCCCACCGGTGGTCGGAGGCTTTTCAGCGGAAGGGTGTGAAGCTGGAGACCCTGCTTGATCCCTCGATTCCGACTTTCCGTTTCGACTACCAGAAAGTGCAACAGGCTGCCGCGAACCTGTTGGATAACGCGCTGAAGCACACGCCACCAGCGGGAACTGTGACTTTACGCGCGCGGCCGCATTTTTGGGAACGCCGGGTGGCAGAGATTGCTCCGATCGAAGAACGAAGAAGATTTCGCCTGCCGCGGCCAAACAGCGTGGAAGTGAGCGTGACGGACTCTGGCCCAGGGATTGCCGCGGAACACCATCAGGAAATCTTTGAAGATTTTGTGCGCGTGGACCGAAAGACCTCCGGCATGGGCCTGGGGCTGGCTATCGCGAAAAGGTTGATCCAGGCACATCGGGGAAAGATCTGGGTGGAGAGCGAACAGAACATGGGGAGCACGTTCGCCTTTCTACTGCCAATGGACCAGAACTGAGCATTGGGTGCGGGACGAGGAGAAAGAAAAATGGCCGTGAAAGAAGTGAAAGAGAAGATCCTGGTTGTCGATGACGAGCCGAGCATTCGGAAATATCTGCAAACCCTGCTGGAGGTGGACGGGTTTGAAGTGGAGACGGTGAGTGGCGGCAAGGAAGCGCTGTCAAAAATAAGCGCGGGCGAACGGCCGGACTTTATCATTTTGGACGTGCTGATGCCCGAAATGAGCGGGCTCGATACTCTGCAGGAACTGATGCATCTGGACCGCAGCCTGAATGTAATCATGCTGTCGTGCTCGAATGAAGTGGGCACGGTGGTGGAAGCGATCCGGCTCGGGGCGCATGACTACCTGACAAAGCCATTTGAAAAGACGGAGCTCGACGCGGCGATGCTGAAGTCGCGTCAAAAGAAACAACTGACCCAGGAAAATCAGGCGTTGCGGGACTATTGCGACCAGGTCACGGAAGATCTGAGCTTTCTGGCGGCGAGTCCCCAGATGGTGCGAATCCGGCAGCAGATTCTGCAGATCGCCCCGGTTGACGTGCCGGTCTTTATCTGCGGAGAGAGCGGAGTGGGCAAAGAAGTGGTGGCCCGGATGATCCACCTTCGTTCGAAGCGAAGGAACCAGGCGTTCGTGAAGGTCAATTGCGCGGCGCTTCCCGGGGAGTTGCTGGAGTCCGAGCTCTTCGGGTTCGAACAAGGGGCCTTCACCGGCGCGGTGCGGGCGAAGCCCGGAAAATTCGAGATGGCTAACAAAGGCACGATCTTCCTGGACGAGATCGCGGAAATGTCCGTGCACCTGCAAGCCAAATTACTTCACGTTTTGCAGGATCACCAGTATTCCCGGCTCGGGGGAAGACATCTGGTCGAGACAGACGTTCGCGTGCTGGCGGCGACAAACGTGGATGTGCAAGAGGCCATGAAATCAGGCCGATTCCGGGAAGATTTGTATTACCGGTTGAACGTGTTGTCGATCGTGGTGCCTCCATTGCGGGAACGCACCACGGAAATCCCGCTGCTGTTCCGGCATTTCCTGGAGAAATACAGCGACAAGTTCGGCAAGACGCCGCAAACACCCTCGAAGCACCTGATGGATGCGGCGTTGAATTATCCGTGGCCGGGCAATTTGCGGGAATTGGAAAACTTTGTCAAGCGGTACGTGATTCTGGAGGATGACGAAGGCAGCCTGCGGGAGTTAGTCGAAATGTCCGCGACACGGCAAAGGATCTCCCCGCGTGAGGTGACGAACATTCCCAAGGAGCAAGGATTGAAAGCGTTGGTGCGCGGACTAAAGGACGAAGCGGAGATGGAAGCGATAGCCGACGCGCTGGAAAAGACGCGGTGGTGCCGAAAAGATGCCGCGAAAATGCTGGGGATCAGCTACAAGGCGCTCCTGTATAAGATGCGGCAATTTAACCTGGACACACCAAGGACGCGTCGCAACGCAGCAGCAAAAACGGAAGAGGCAGCACCGGCCGGTGTGGGAGTCAAGCCAGAGTAATCGGTAGGTCTAGTACGACCTGCTGCTTCCTGAGCACGCTGTAAAAAAAGAGCACTTGCAGGAAAAGGCAGAGCGGGTTATCTTGCGCAACGAAACGTAATACCAAGCTGGAAAAAGCGTAGCAACCCTCCTGGTGTGTGCAAGTTTGGTCGCGAGATCAAAGTACGCAGGAAGGCCGTTGCGCGTGGGGCAGGGGAGTACTGAGGACCAGAGGCAGGATTGAGACAAAGCAGCCAAGGCCCTTTGTTCTTCCCCGTAAAGCAAGCGAGAATCCAGCGGGTACTTCTTATCAATAATAACAATTGGGGCAGTGGCTCCTGCACTGGAGCCACAAACGGAGTCGAGGATGTCCGTAACGGAAGAACGCCGCACAGCGCGACGCTATGACTTGACGTTGCCGATCAGCATCCGATTTGCATTAGAAAAGCTGGTCGGACGGCAAGAGGGAAAGACGAGAGATATTTCAACACGCGGATTGTATTTCGTGATCGGCCAGGATCTGGACGCGGGCTCCGAGTTGGACATTACACTTACGCTGCCCGCAGAGATCACCCATGGCACGGATGTTTTTGTTCGCGCGCAGGGAAAAGTAGTCCGCGTGGAGCGCCGCGTCGAGGATGGAGAGCCACGAATGGGAGTAGCGGCGGTGATCGAGCGCTATGACATTATTCGTGGAGAACACGCACGAGCCTGACGGGTATTCTGCGAATGAGCGCAGTCTCGTGGGAGCACCTGCCCGCTGTTCAAGACGCTAACCCCTAGCTATTCTCCCACCAAGTTTCGTTTCCACCGCTGGACTCTTCCTTCCCTTTCCGTGGCTGCCCTTGAATTCATATGAGAGAACAATCCTTCCCCGATGTGTCTGGAAGTTTTCCCATTGTTACGGGAGGGCAAAAATTGAGACAAAGAACAGTACTAGTATCTAGCGGGAGACGGCTCTCCTAATTCATTGAAACAATTGGCCTTATGTCAACATAGGTGATTGTGAAGAATGCCCGAAAGACACTTTCTTTGGTTGGCCATGTGCAACTGTCATAAGCCCAGAGCCTATGGCCGGACAATCTCCAACCCGAAACGTCAGTTGGGAACGACTGGACTCGGTGCCTCCCGACCCTGTTTTGTTCGGGAGGTCGGCGGCGATGGCGGAGGTACGCCGAAGAGCCGAGAAGATCTGCCGGACGAACGTGCCGGTTCTGCTCTGTGGTGAGGGAGGCACGGGCAAAGAAGCGCTGGCGCGGTGGATCCATGCGAATTCGGAATACTCTTCCGGGGAGTTCGTGAAGGTAAGCTGTGCGGCGATTCCCGGGACTCTGCTGGAGAGCGAATTATTTGGTTACGAACAGGGTGCCTTTACCGGTGCGAACGTTTCCAAGCCGGGGCGCGTGGAATTGGCGCATCGCGGCACGTTGTTCCTGGACGAGATTGCCGATCTGGATCTGAATCTTCAGAGCAAGCTTCTGCAGTTTCTGCAGGACGGCACATTTTCACGTATTGGGGATCACTCCGAACGCCGCATTGATGCGCGCCTGGTGTGCGCGACAAACAGGGATCTGGATCGGGAAACGGATGCCGGAAGATTCCGGCAGGATTTGTTTTACCGCATCCACGGGTTTCGCTTGAAGTTGCCCACGCTGCGCGAGAGGCGGGAAGACATCCCGGCTCTCGCCGAGTACTTCCGGGCACATTTTGAAAAGCAGTTTGCGACGAAGGCGGACACGTTTCCGCACGAAATGCTGGAGTATTTGAAGAACCTGAACTGGCCGGGAAACCTGAGGGAGTTGTCGAACGGCGTCGCGCGATACGTTTTGATCGGGCCAGAGGCTGCGATCCACCTGGAACACACTCCCAAGAAGACTGGGGCGATCAGAACCGGGGGAGACAATGGAGTTCCAGTGCCCTTGAAGCGGCTGGCAAAAGATGCCATCCGCGAAATGGAACGCAACGTCATTCTAGAAGCGCTGCGCGCGAATCAGTGGAACCGCCGGAAGACGGCACAAGCGCTGAAGATCAGCTATCGCGCCTTAATTTACAAAATCCACGACGCGGGATTGATGACCCGAAAAGCAGCCCAGCGAGGAGAGCAAGTGACGGGTCTTTCCAGCAACGCGATCGGCAAATGCGCTACAGATTAGCAGGAATCTGACCAGACGAAACCGATGGTCAGATTCACTCCCCACCAGATTTAACAATTCCATTGTCAGTACGTTGGCATTTTGCGCCCGTTATGACGCGGTCCAGATTCTGATGACGACCGTTAAAGAAGACCGTCGGGTCGCCGATGAAGAGGTGCAAGGCGTGGTGCAGATAAAGGATGGTCCTCGGGACAGGGCAGAGGGCTGTCCCGAAATTGGTCCTTTCACCAGTAGGCCTCCGAGTACCATTACCCGTACCTTCATAGTTGGATACAGCTATGGAGGAGTGTCATGGCCAGCACACAAGTACATGGGGCTTGGGCGTGGATCAATGGGCTGCGTGCGATACATAAGGATTGGAAACGAGAGTTGTCCCTCCTGCTGGCGGTGGCTACTCTTCCGCTTCTATTGTTGAGCGGCTGCTCGGGTGTCGTGAATGCCTCCAAGACGCAGACACCGACAGCGTCCTTTCAGGTCAGTTCTAGCAGTATCAGTTTTGGAAAAGTAGTTGTGGGGAAGGCGACTTCGCAAAACCTCTCCGTCAACAACAATGGAACTGTCGCGGTCAACATTACGCAAGCAACGGTTTCCAATCCTCAGTTTAGTCTTTCTGGAATAACCCTGCCCATGGCGCTGTCGGCAGGACAGACCGGAACTTTTTCTGTTTCCGTTAATCCGACAGCCGCTGGGACTGTGACGGGCACTTTAACTTTGCAGGGGGATGGAGGGAGTTCACCGGCAACAGTGAGTCTCTCCGCGACGGCCGCGGCGGCACAACCACAATTGAGTTTGAGCTCCACTGCGGTGAGCTTCGGCACCGTTTCTGTCGGTTCGACCGGGACATCGACTCTGACCATATCGAACGCAGGAACGACAGATTTAACGGTTTCCTTGCTCACGCTTTCGGGCGCGGATTTCGGGATCAGCGGCATCACCACGCCAGCGACCATCAGCGCTGGGCAGAACGCTCCGGTGAATTTGACATTCAAACCAACCATCGCCGGAGCGGTGTCTGGCAGTCTGACAATTACGAGCAACGATCCAACCACGCCGACGGCGGTGGTTACCTTGAGTGGGACAGGTTCGTCCACGGCAGTCGCTCAACTGAGTGCGAATCCGACCAGCGTGAGTTTTGGGAATGTTTCAGTCAACAGCAGCGCTTCGCAGCAGATTACGCTGACAAACACCGGAACTGCTTCCGCGCATATTTCCAGCATTACGGTGGGCGGGACCGGATTCAGCCTGACCGGAGTAACCACGCCAGCAACGTTGACGGCTTCTCAGAACTTGATCTTTACAGCCAAGTTCGCGCCAACAACCACAGGGAATGCCACGGGTACGGTGACCGTGACCAGCGACGCAGGTAACTCGCCCCAGACAATTGCTTTGACTGGCACTGGAGTGCAGCCGGCACTGAGTATTTCGCCGACTTCCTATAATTTCGGAAGTGTCGTGGATGGACAAACCGCGACGCAGACGTTTACGCTGACGAACACCGGCAATGCAACTCTCACCATCAGCCAGGTGACGGCGAGTGGTACCAGATACAGTGTCAGCGGATTGACGACACCAGCAAACGTTCCAGTGGGACAGAGCACCACGGTGACCGCGCAATTCGCACCTACCTCGGCAGGAACGCTGCCCGGAACTTTAAGCATCACGAGCAACGCACCTGGCTCACCCGCGGCGGTCTCTTTGACTGGCACGGGTGTGGCCGCGACAGGGTATTCCATTTCGGGGACGATCAGTGGGACCGGTGGCAGCGGGGCCACGGTGACGTTGAGCGGAGCGTCGAGTGCGACAACAACCGCCAACTCTTCCGGCGCGTACAGCTTCACCGGACTGGCAAATGGCAGCTATACGGTTACTCCCAGCAATAGCGGCTATACGTTCAGCCCATCCAGCCAGAGCGCTACGGTTAGCGGCGCCAATGTGACCGTGGCAGCGTTCACGGCGACGGCCGTGACAACGACGCATTCCATTTCGGGGACGATCAGCGGGACCGGTGGCAACGGAGCCACGGTGACGCTGAGCGGAGCGTCGAGTGCGACAACAACCGCCAACTCTTCCGGCGCGTACAGCTTCACCGGACTGGCGAATGGCAGCTATACGGTTACTCCCAACCACAGCGGCTATACGTTCAGCCCGTCCAGCCAGAGCGTTACGGTCAACGGCGCCAATGTGACCGTGCCAGCGTTCACGGCGACGGCCGTGACAACGACGTATTCCATTTCGGGGACGATCAGTGGGGCTGGTGGCAACGGAGCCACGGTGACGCTAAGCGGGGCGTCGAGTGCGACCACAACCGCGAATTCTTCCGGCTCGTACAGTTTCAGCGGACTGGCGAACGGCAGTTACGCGGTCACCCCGAGCCACAGCGGTTATACGTTCAGTCCGTCCAGCCAGAGCGCTACGGTCAACGGCGCCAATGTGACCGTGCCAGCATTCACGGCGACGGCCGTGACAACGACGTATTCCATTTCGGGGACGATCAGTGGGGCTGGTGGCAACGGAGCCACGGTGACGCTGAGCGGAGCGTCGAGTGCGACAACAACCGCCAACTCTTCCGGCGCTTACAGCTTCACCGGACTGGCTAATGGCAGCTATACGGTTACTCCCAGCAACAGCGGTTATACGTTCAGCCCATCCAGCCAGAGCGTCACGGTCAACGGCGCCAACGTGACCGTGCCAGCGTTCACGGCGACGGCCGTGACAACCACGCATTCAGTCGCACTCTCGTGGGATGCAAGCACCTCGACAGTGGTGGGCTACTACGTGTATCGCAGCACGACAAGCGGGACCGGTTACACGAAGCTCAACGCATCGTCGGCCGCCACTGGGTTGACTTACACGGACACGACCGTGGCGAGCGGGACGACCTACTACTACGTCACGACCGCTGTAGATTCCAGCGGCACGGAGAGCGTGTACTCCAACGAAGCCCAAGCCGTCATTCCCTGAGTTTTAGGGGAGAACAACTTCATTTCTGAGCGGAGGTCTTTGCCGGGAGAGAGGGTGGCTCTGTGAAGGTCCTCCTCCAGTTGGCATAGGCCCAGACCAGAACTTGCGCTAGCACGGTACCGAGGGCGTCAATCGCAACATCACGCGCGCTGGCCTGACGAACTGGCACGAAAGACTGGTGCCATTCATCCAAAGCGGCAAAGGCCACGGCTATGAAAAAGGTGCTGACGGCCCAATCCAGGCGCCAACCGGGCCGGCCGCAGCGGATTCCACGAAACACCGTAACGCTGAACACGCCGAATTCTGTGACGTGCGCGAGCTTCCGAATTACCACATGGGCTTGATGCAACCATCGCGGGGGAGCTGCAGGGAAGAGCCAACACAACAGGGGTAAGATGACCCGGGCCGTGTGCTCGCTGCTGAAATACCGAGTGGAGAAGAGCGAAATCAGAAGAGCCACTAGAATTGCGGGCAACCAGTAGCTCAGGCGGCGTGACATGATGTTTTCGTGGTTATTCCTCGCAGGCGCCCAATGCCTCTCTTGAGTTTCAAAGGTCGTTCTGTGGCAAACAAAGATCCCCGAGATTCCTGGGTAGTCATCCGCCGATCATGTGCCCGTCAGTTCGCTCAGCGCCTGGCGTGCCAGGCCCGCAACCGCCGAGTTCGGATCAAGTGTGATGGCCTTCTCGAATTGCGCTTTTGCCCGCGTCTTGTCGTTTAGCTTCTTGTAGGTCAAGCCCAGATGATAGCGATAGGTCTGATTCTCTGGCACCTTCTTGATGGCATCCTCAAACAAGGGTGCGGCAACCGAAAAGGCGCCGTTGTTGTAGTAGGCCCACCCGAGAGTGTCCGCGGAATTGGGGAGATCTGGCAAGCCTTTGCGCGCAGCCTGCGCCAGGGTAAGCGCTACGTTGGCGTTTCCGCCGTGCTCGAGCAGAAGATAGGCCAGGTTGTTTGAAGCAAGCGGTTCGTCGGGTTTGAGGCTGAGAACTTTCTGGTAGGCGGTTTGCGCCTCTTGCCAATTACCTTGCTTTTCGTATGAGCTTCCAAGAGCAAGATAGAGCCGCGGCTCATCAGGCGAAAGTTGAATGGCACGCTGATAAGTGAGAATCGCTTGATCAGTCTCGCCGTTGCCAGCCTGGGCCTGACCTAGCAGCCCCAGGGTGAACGCGTTCTTTTTGTCCAATTCGGTGGCGCGCAGGAGCGCTTTTTCCGCTTCCCCAGATTGATTGACCCTTAGAAAACTTTGACCTTGCAGGAGGTAGAGCGCCGGGTTGTTGGGGTCGCGGTCAATCTGCTCCCTCACGACTTTGAGAGCGTCCGCAGTCCGGTTTTGCCGGAAGTAGATATCGGTCAGACCAGAAACAGCTTCGAGGGAATGCGAATCGAGCGCTAGCGCCTGACGGTAATAAGCTTCCCCTTCTTTCCACCGCCTTTGCGTCGCACGCAGCTGACCTAGCTTTACATAGGCCATGGGACTTTGCGGCGCCAGTGCGAGAAGCGTCTTGAGATCGGTTTCCGCCCCGGCAGCGTCACCCTGGTTGAACCGCGCCGTGGCGTGCTCCAGATAACCCTCGGGAGAGCGCGGAGCATATTTCTTTGATTGGTCGGAGATCTCCTCCAGGTTGCGCCAATCCTGATGTTGTAAAGCTACATCCGCGAGAGCGCGCCAGGCCTGAGGCAGAGCGGGCCGGAGGCGAACGGCCTCCCGCCATTCCCCTTCCGCCTGTTCCAACTTGCCTTTTTCACCATAAGCAACCCCAAGTTCGTAGTGGCCGAATGCGTTGTCAGGAGCGCCCTTGAGGCCCTGCTGGAACGAAGTGAGAGCGTCGTCCACCTTCTTTTGGTGGAGAAGAATCTGGCCCTGGAGAATCTGCGCAGCGGGATCCTGAGGATTCTTTTTTAGGATTTCGCCGTTCAATTGGGCGGCATCGTCAATACGATCGTTCAGGATGAGGAGTTGGATGTACGTTTTGCGAAGTTGCAAGTCGTCCGGGTGCTGCACAGAAATAGCGGCGAATTCATCGAGCGCCTTCGTACTTTCCCCTCGGGCAAGGTAGTAATCGCCCAGCATGCGATAGGCATCTGGATTGTCGCCGAGGTCCTTTTTGCCCTCCTCAAGAGTTTTCTCCGCCAGATCTTCGCGGCCCTGATTGACGTAAAGGCCGGCGAGTGCGGCACGGGGCAGCGGATCCTTGGGAGCCAATTGAATTGCGACTTGGAACTGTTTTTCGGCCTCCGGCCAGCGGCGTTGCCGTTCGTAGAAGCCACCGAGAGTCATGAGCGGAGTGTTCGTAGCCTTGTCCAGCGAGAATGCGTGTTTCAGATTCTGTTCTGCTTCGTCAAGCTGTCCCAGGCGCTCTTGAATCAATCCCAATGCGATGTAGCCAGAGGGGCGGTCCGGAGCCAGATTGATGGCGCCTTGCGCTTCGGTTGCAGCGTCCTTCAGATTCCCGAGGAACGCGTCAGATTCTGCGACGAGAAGTTGAGCGTCCGCATTCTTGGGATTCCCGGTAATAATCTGGACGCCGTGGTCCCTGGCTTCCCGTGCTTTTCCGCCACCAAGCAGAAGCCTGCCGAGTTCCAACTGAGCTTCCTCGTTCCCCGGCTGATTCTCCACGGCCTTTTCTAATTCCTGGCGGGCGTTGCCCCAGCTCTTTTGTTTGATGTAACACTTCGCCAGCTTGAAGTGAGCTTCTGCGGAAGACTTGTCAACCTGGATAGCGTTCGAGTAGAAGATAATCGCTTCTGGAAGCTTGCCTTTCGCGACCTCCTGATCGCCTTTCGCAATGAACTTCTGCCTTTTTGCGACCGGGTCCGTGGTGCAACCTGTGAGAGTCAACGTCAGGAAAATTAGGGAGAAGCAGGTGAGTGTTCGAATGAAATGAGAAAAACGTACGGGCTCAATTATATGCATTTGTTTCACGATCATCCTGGCAAAGATGCGGGAACAGTGTCAACTGAAGCAATTCTACGCCCTCTCTGGCAGGATGAGCACGAGAACTAGTTGTGGAGTGAACTCCTTATTTAAGAATAGCTTATGGAAGATAAATGCGGCAGTATGAGATGATCGCAACGACTGCGCGGGCTTCTGCGAGGGAAATGCGCTATTTGAGGTAGGGAGTGGGAGGGCTAAAGTGGATAGGAAAATTCCACTCCCGCGGACGAGGGGCAGGGTTCGCTGCATGTCAAGAACACTCACAATCCCTTGCGCTTTTGTATATATAACAAAAGAAATAGTTTATGTCGGAATTTGGGGTACTGCAGAGAGACCAGGTACTGGCAACTGCCGTGCAAGTGTAGGTGATTGAGATACCAAGCCTGTCATTGTGTGCGGGTTGTGAGCGTTTGAGATAGTAGAATTGGAATCGATACAGGGGTCTAAATGGTTCGTAATGGCGAGATTGGAATAGCGGACGCGAAGCGAGTCCTTCGGGGCTACTGGTGGATTCTCCCGATCACGATTGTGACCGGGACGGTTCTTGCTTTGACGGCGGCATTTCTGATGCCGAAGAAATACACGTCCACGACGCTGGTGCTCCTGGAACAGCCCACTGTCCCGGTTGATTACGTTAAACCAGTTGTGAGCGCGGATTTGAGTAACCGCCTCGCTTCAATGAAGCAGCAAATTCTTAGCCGGTCGCGCCTGGAACCAATCATCTTGAAATTCTCGCTCTACGCGAATGATCGGAATAAGTTGCCGATGGACGATCAGGTGGAGAAGTTGCGTCAAACAATAGATGTGGCCCTTATGGAGCCGATGTCCGGCTCCCAAGGCCGGTCTCCCGGATTTCGTGTGAGCGTGACGTTCGACAATCCCCGGACAGCGCAGCAGATTTGCTCGGAATTGACCTCCATGTTTATGGAGCAGAATCTGACCGACCGCGCGAATATTACGCGCGAAACGACTTCTTTTCTCAGCCGGGAACTGGAAGACGCGAAGACGAAGCTGGACGAGCAGGATGCGGCGGTCGCAGACTTCCAGCGGAAGCACATGGGAACAATGCCTGATGAAACCCAGCAAAACCTGAGCCTTTTGGCGGGGATGAACGCGCAACTGGAAGCCAACACACAATCCCTTTCGCGCGCCCAGGAAGACAAGGCGTTCAACGAAGGACTATTGGGACAGCAGGAAGCGGCTTGGAAAGCCGCACAGGCCGGAAACAATCCGGAAACCCAGGAGCAGCAACTGATCGCTTTGCAGGAACAACTGGCCGCGCTCGAAACCCGTTACACTCCGGAACACCCGGACGTCATCAAATTACAGGGCCAGATTGAGCAGCTCAAACAACGAATCGCGGCGGCACCGAAAGCGGCACCCGGACAGGACGCGAAGAACAGCGCGTCGAAAACCGAACCACCCCAGATTCAGCAATTGCGGGCAAGAATCCGTCAGGACAGCATCAACATTGCAGACCTGACCAAGCAGCAGCAGACCATTCAGGAACGCATCCGCGTTCTTCAGGCGCGGGTGGAGTCCAGCCCGGCAATCGAGCAGCAATTCAAGGAATTGACGCGCAATTACCAGACGGCGCTCGATTTCTACAACAACCTATTAAGAAAACGGCAAGATTCCGGTATCGCCACGGACCTAGAACGCACGCAGGAAAGTGAAACCTTTCGAGTTCTGGATCCACCGAGCCTGCCGGCGAAGCCGTCCTCCCCGAAGATTCCAATTATGGCGGGAGGCGGATTTGGTGGTGGGCTTATGCTGGGTTTGGGCATTCTTTATTTGCTGGCCATCAGCGACAAGTCCTACCACACGGAACGCGATGTGGAGATTTCGTTGCAACTCCCAGTGCTGACGATGGTGCCAAATCTCATTTGGAACGCAAATGGCCATGGAAACGCGGGCGGGAATGCGCGTTCCTCATTGTCGCTTGAAAAGAATGCATAAGAGACTTACGGAAAGGGTTTCCCAGACAAAGATATGAGCAGGATTCACGAGGCACTAAAGAAGGCAGCCGAACAAAGGGCACCGTTGGCTTCACATTCGCCCGAATCCGTCATGCTGGAAGTCACCACGGAAGAACAGAAGCCGATCCAGGACGCGACCGTTGCCGTAGAAGCGGTTGCACCTGTGCCTGAGGTGAAGAAGCCAAGCCCAAGCACTGTGCCGCCATCCTTTGCCGACATTGCCAGCAAATGTGCTCATCCGACGTGGACGCTGGATCCGCGCTTCACGGTTTTTTCGGGGTACGAGAGCGACCACTCCAGCACCGAGCGGTTTCGTACACTACGCTCGCGTTTGTCGCAGATCAGAGACACCCGGCCGCTCAAGAGAATTCTGGTCACGAGTAGCGTTCCCGCGGAAGGAAAGTCCTTCATCGTCAGCAATCTTGCCCAGTCGTTTGTGCGGCAGGCGGACCGCCGGGTGCTGCTTATTGACGCGGACCTGCGTGCTCCGCGTTTGCATACAGCTCTTGGAACCAATCCCCGGCCGGGCCTCGCTGAATACTTGAGGGGTGAGGCGGATGAGTACCAGATCATTCAACAGGGGGAAGAGAAGAATTTGTGTTTTATCCCGTATGGTAGCGAGGCTGCCGACCCCAGTGAATTGCTTTCGCGCCAGCGGATGCGCAGGCTCCTGGACTTTGTTTCGCCGGCGTTTGATTGGATTCTGCTGGACTCGCCCCCGGTGCTGCCGGTGCACGACGCGAGCATTCTGGCGGATCTGTGCGATGGAGTCTTGTTCGTCGTGAAGGCCGGGGCAACTGAGTCAATCGTGGCGGAAAAGGCCGTGGCGGAATTCCGGCAGAAGAATCTGCTGGGGGTGGTGTTGAACGGGACGGACCGCTCTGACTCTTACGGCGGCTACTACTACTACGATTCCGAATATAAGAGCAGCGCGGCGTTGTGACGCCCGTCTTCGGTTCGGTCCGCCGACCCCTTAACTAAGTTTCAAGTATTTGCAATTAGGAGAACAAGGAAAGCCATGGCAAATCCGACAAAAGTGCCTTTTTTGGATCTTGTGAAGCCGCATCAGGAACTAGAGTCTGAGCTCCTTGTCGTCGTGAAGCAAGCGTTCAGTACGGCCGGATTTATCGGCGGTCCGATGGTTGAAGAGTTTGAGAGGGAGTTCGCGAAGTTCTGCGATACGAAATACTGCGTAGGTGTAAACAGCGGAACGGACGCCTTACGTTTTGCCTTTATGGCCGCGGGCGTGGGCCATGGCGACATCGTCATCACGGTTCCGCACACGTTTATCGCCACGACGGAAGCCATCTCTCAGGCGGGGGCACAGATCGCTTTCGTGGATATCAACGAACAGACCTATACGCTGGATCCGGCAAAGCTGAAGGATTATCTGGAAACACAGTGTGAGCTGGATGCTGGAACCAGGAGGCTCGTTGATAAGAAGACTAAGCTCCGCGTCGCGGCCATCGTTCCCGTGCATCTCTACGGGCAGACAGCGGACATGGATCCCATCTTGGAGATTGCGGCCCGCTACCACCTGATTGTGATCGAAGATGCCTGCCAGGCGCATGGTGCGGAATACTTTTCCCAAAAAGAAAACGCCTGGAAGAAAGCCGGATCGATGGGGTTGGCGGCGGCGTTCAGCTTCTACCCGGGGAAGAACCTCGGCGCCTGTGGTGAAGCCGGCGCAATTACCACGAACGATGAGAAACTGGCGCAAAAGATGCGCATGATTCGTGACCATGGCCAGGCGAAGAAGTATTACCACGATGTGGAAGGCTACAACGGCCGGCTGGATTCCATTCAGGCAGGGTGGCTTAGCGTAAAGCTGCGCCATCTGGCGAAATGGAATGAATCGCGCCGCCAGTTAGCGCATGCCTACCACAAGCTGCTTGCGGAGTTGAAAGGAGCCGTGGTCCTCCCCATCGAGGCGCCCTTTACCAAGGGCGTTTATCACCTGTACGTCGTCCGCGTTCAGGATCGCGAAGCACTGCAAGCGCATTTAGCCGAGGCTGGCGTCGGAACGGGCATTCACTATCCGATTCCGCTGCACCTGCAAAAGGCCTATCAGCACCTGGGTCACAAACAGGGGGATTTCCCGGTGACGGAAAAAGTGGCAAGTGAAATTGTTTCGCTGCCCATGTTTCCGCAACTCACGGCAGAGCAACAGAAGTTGGTTACAGAGAGCGTTGCAAGCTATGTGAATTCCAAGCTTGCGCCCACGCACTAAGGCACAAGCCCGGTAGTGGTTTCAGGGTGTGACCGTAAAACGATCGACCATCCCACCTTCCAAATGCTCGTTCACGTGGCAGTGGAATAGCCACGTCCCGACGTTGTCCGGAACCATGTCGGCAATGCCCATTGACATTGGGGCCAGGCTGACGGTGTCCGTACGCATGCCGTTGAACAAAACCGTTTGGCCGTGCCAGTGAGGTGTATGCACGTCGTCTTCGTTGCTATTCGATAGCAGGTACCAACGCACGCGCTCTCCTTTTTTCATGGTGATCTTGGGCAAATTCCCCTCGATGAGTCCATTCAAGCTGTAGAACAAATACTTCACCCGGAAGGCCGGATCCGTGGAGCGGAGTCCTGGCGTCCATCTTCGCTGATTCGAAGTGTTTGCTTCGAAGTACCAGCTCTCCGTCTCATCAAACACCGCAAACGCGATTACGAATTCACGGTCCACATCCAACGGAGTGCCATCGGGCCGGGTGGTGCCACGTTTACTGACAATAATTGGCCCGAACAGGCCGCTGTTCATATCCCGCGGCTCGACCCAGTGCGAGTGGTACATCCAGACTACAGAACTGGGGTCCATGGGCCCGGGCCCCGCACGTTCCGGCACAGACCAGGTATAGGTATACGTTCCTCCGGGCGCGACGGCATAGCCCTTCTTCTGTTCGGGAAGAACTCCGTCGTTATACACTGCGCCCTCGGATTCCTTCGCGTATTCTAAGCCGTGAGGGTGCATGCTGCAGAAAATCCTAGTGTTATTCTTGAAGACGACTTGAATCAGATCGCCGACTTCCGCACGGATCAGTGGACCCAGTATGCCCAGGTGTTCCCACTGGGGCGGGCGCGGTTTCAGGGTCTTGAAAGTGGCATCGGTGTATTCCTGATAGATCGCCTTACGATACTTCGTCCCGGCGGCTGGGCCTTCTTTTTCCGCTCCCGGCAACCCCACGAGGTTTCTGCCGTGCGGAGCGTAATCCCAGATCACCTCGTCGGCCGCAATATAGTAGACGAGCATTCGCGGCGGGGGATCAGCAGCTTGGACCCTTCGCGTTACGCACGAGAAAAAGAAAGCGGAAACGAGAATCACGAAGATCAGGCCGAGTTTCTTCAAGTGTGCACCTCAATCGCGGGTCCGTCAGAGGCAGTCCGGAAATGCAAGCTTCTTCGTGGCAGACGGAGCAACCAACATCGTTGCTAAACGGCCGCTTTTCAAACCAACCTGCCTCAGTGTAAAGCCATCAGTTTCGATTCACAACAAGCGTTGGTCCTACAAGTAATTCACAACACCTTTGAATGCAGGGTTTAGGCGATCTTGAGCATCGCTGGAGGGCTATCTGTTTGCCGGTGGTTTACTGGGCTTGGAGTAGCGGGAGTTTGGGACCTTCAGGGCCTGAGACGGAAGAAGTCATAAATGTGGAAGCGATTTTCCCAAGCTCACGGCTGGGTCCAAGCTCGCCCTTCTATGTTATTGATACATAAGGCTATGTTTGCAGACAGATGGCTCGCAAATTGCCCAACTAGAGAGCGAGGGATGTATGTAAGTCCTCAGGTTGCCCCTCCAGCGGCTTGGTTCCTTGTCCAGAGGCAGAAAGGACGCTAGGCCGCAAGTCGGAAGCAGCAAAATGCCACGAATTGGATCACACGAAATCCCCGCTCGAACCCTCATGTTGATGGGGGTGGACTTCCTCGCCTTGACCGCCTCCTTGGTGATCGCAGCAGCGCTCCGTATGCCTGGGGGACTTGCAATGGAACTCAGGGACCCGTGGTTCTGGTCCAAAGCGGGTTTCGTCGCTGTCGTTTGTGGGCTGTGTCTTTACTTCAATGATTTGTACGATTTCCGAGTTGTGAGGCGGCGCGCCGATCTGCTGGTGCACACCATGCAGGCAATGGGAGCATCGTGTGTCATACTTTCGCTCACATACTTCTTGATACCAGATTCCAGTCTTGGCAGAAGCATTGCCGTGACCTCCGCTCCCCTCAGCCTGGTGCTTCTAATGAGTTGGCGTCTATCAGCAAACGCCACAAATCTTCTGGCGAAGGGAAGTGAGCGCGTGCTACTGGTGGGCACTGGGAACGCAGGAATCTCGCTGGTGCGCCACATCCTGGAGCATCCCGAATACAACATGCAGGTGGTCGGATTCCTGGATGAAAAGGGCGAGGACATTGGCAAGTCGCTGGTAAATCCACGGGTGGTTGGCGCGGTCGCCGAATTGGAAGCGATCACAGCGCGCGAGAAAATCGACCGCGTCATTCTTTCCTTCAAAGAGCGCAGAGGGAGCATGCCGGTGAAAGAGTTGCTGCACCTGAAGTTCGCCGGTGTGAGGGTAGAAGATGTTCACAGTTGTTTTGAGCGGCTCTCTGGGCGGATCACCATCGAGCATCTTTCGCCAAGTTGGTTCATCCTGTCGGAGGGCTTTAAGAAGTCGCTCTGGCTGAGGGCATCGAAGAGGACCATTGACATTATCGTGTCCGCTGTTCTTTTGCTGCTGGTTGCGCCGATTTTGCCGTTTGTGATGCTCGCGATTTATGTCGAATCAGGGAGCCCAGTGTTGTTCCGGCAGGCGCGCGTGGGGTACAAGGGCCGGGAATTCGAGTTGCTGAAGTTTCGCTCCATGAGGCAGGATGCGGAAAAGCATGGTCCGCAGTGGGCCACGAAGAGCGATAGCCGAATTACGCGAGTCGGGAATTTCCTCCGCAAGACGCGTTTGGATGAAATACCCCAGTTGTTCAACGTTTTCCGGGGAGAGATGAGCCTGGTCGGCCCGCGCCCGGAGCGCCTGGTGTTCTGCGAGATGCTCGAGGAGAAAATCCCTTATTTCAACCTGCGCCATTCCGTACGGCCAGGATTAACCGGCTGGGCACAAGTCCGGTTTCGTTATAGTGCGAATTTTGACGATGCCAAGGATAAACTCGAACTGGACCTGTTTTACGTGAAGAACCTTTCGCTGCTGGTGGACTGCGCCATTCTGTTCGAGACGATCAAGGTCGTGCTGCTGCGGCGCGGGGCGCACTAGCAAAAAATGAACTCAGTCAATCTGATGCTGACGGACTCCTTCCATTTCCATGCGGTTTATTTGCGCGAGTATTTCTTTATCCCTCGTTCCCTCAGGAGTATCGCCAAGCAGGCAGCCAGCGTTGATGGAGAATTCATAGCTAGACTCCGGAACTGGAATCCGGTCCAATATGATCCCGGGCTGTTCGCGGCAAGGAAAAGGTGACATGGTCCCTTTTGCAAAACTCCTTTTTTGGCTCTCTCTTTCGGCCATGGTCTATGTGTATGCCGCCTACCCCCTTTTGCTCGCCGTTATATCCGTATTCTTCCGCAAGAAACGGCCGCAGCCGGGCTATACACCGTTTCTGTCCATTCTGATTGCTGCCTATAACGAGGAAGCCGGAATTTGGCGCAAATTGGGACAAACGCTCGCGTTGGAATACCCGGCGGATAAGCTTGAGATCATTGTTCTTTCAGACGGATCCACGGATCGTACCGACGAGATCGTCCGCTCTTTTGCGGACCCGCGCGTCCGATTGCTTCACGTCACAGGGCGCAAGGGAAAGACAAATGCACAAAACGAGGGAGTGAAGATTGCGCGCGGTGAAGTGCTGATCTTTTCCGACGCCACGACAGTTTATCATCCGAAAGCCCTGCTCCATCTGGCATCGAACTATGCCGATCCAAAGGTGGGAGCTGCCAGCGGGCGTTATCAATATTTCGATCCGGAAGGAAAATCTCCCACGGGCCTCGGCACTGTGGCTTTCTGGAACTACGAAAACGCCATCAAGATGTTTCAGTCACGCATACGGACTATTAGTGGTTGCTGCGGTTGTATCTATTCCGTACGGCGGAACGCTTACACTCCTCTCGCGCCAGAGGTGATCAGCGACCTTGTCCAGCCTCTTCACGTAATCCGAAAGGGATACCGGGTCGTTTTTGAGGACCGGGCTCTGGCATATGAGGAGACCACCCAGTCAACCTCGGAAGAATTCTGGATGCGCGTGCGCGTTGTGACCCGTGGGATTCGCGGTTTGTTGAGTGTGGCGGAGTTGCTCTTGCCCTGGAAGTTTGGTTGGGTCTCATTCCAGCTGTGGTCCCACAAAGTTCTCCGGTGGCTCATCCCATTCTTGCTTCTGCTTTGCCTTGCAAGCAGTCTATTCCTTTGGCAACAGCCCTTCTATCGCTGGATTTTGGTGGCCCAGCTGCTTTTTTATGCCATCACGCTCCTTTCGCTCCTCTTCCCCGTTCAAAAAGTCTGGAAGCCTCTCGGTATCCCGCTGTATTTTTGCACCCTGAATGCAGCGGCATTTTGTAGCGTGATTGAAGTCTTGAGAGGAAAGAAATACGTTGTTTGGGAGACGGTGAGAACTTAAGCCATCATGAAAATCGAGTTTTTGACCCAGGATGACCCGCTGTACGTATTGCCTTTCTTTGATGAGTTTGTGCGCCACTACGCCTCAGAGTTCGAGATTGTGCACATCGCGACGTGTCCAACGATGGGCAAGCGATCGCGAAGCCAGATGGTCAAAGAACTAATGCAGCTTTACGGGACTACGGGGATGGCGCGCCTGGTGTCCCGCTTCGGCCTGTCGAGGCTTATGGGTTTGTTGCCACGAAAGTCAGGTGCATCGACGTATGCGACGCTTCCACAGTTGTGCCGTGCTTACGGAATTGCTCATACGCAGATCGGCAATCCCAACGCCCAGGAATTTGTGGATTTGGTCCGCGGAAGAGCCCCTGATCTTTTGGTATCCGTGGCATGCCCTTATATTTTGAAGGAGCCTCTTCTCACACTGGCGCCGAAAGGGGCTATTAATATTCATCATGCGCCTCTGCCAAGGTACAAGGGCATGATGCCGACATTCTGGCAGATGTATCACGGGGAAAAGACGGTTGGACTCACGATTCACTACATGGTGGCAAAACTGGATGAGGGACAGGTATTGCTGCAAGAGCAGCAGCCCATCATTCGGGGAGAAACTCTGGACCAATTGATCCGCCGTTCCAAGCGCTATGGGGCCCATGCGATGGCCAAAGTCCTGCGCCAGCTTCGCGATGGGAAAAGTTCACCAGCAGTGATGGATCAGTCCACGGGGAGCTATTACACCTTTCCAACCGCGGACGAGATTGCTGAATTTCACCGGCGTGGCATGCGGGCCATTTGAATCAGTAACCAAAACGAACCGACCAGCGGTGCGACGAATGCAGATGAGTCCCTGCTTGGGGGGATGGAAAAGGGCCATAAATGTGTAATTGATTTTCCACAAGACCATTCCCACTAGGTCGAATGCAAAGTTAAGTTGTTTACAAACAACAGGTTACGTTGGATGCGATTGGTTTCGCAATTGCCTAATCTTAGCCATGAGAAGCAGTTGATGTGTCTGCGGAGTCTTCTTTTGGATCAACGATCCGGTTGAGAGCGCGAATGGGGTAAGAACGGCGGGGCGTAGGAAGAAAGGGTTCTCAATTGGATCAACGCAAAGCGCCGAACGAGAACTTGAAAATGATGCTAAGTCTGCCTGCATTCAACTGAAATGGAATCTGTGAACAATTGCGAATTATTGGCAAGGACGTCCGGAACAACGTGTCATAGTTGTTTGTTAGCGGAGGCATTGAGGGTAGATTTGTGAGTGACCAGGGTTCAGCCTCGGCTAATCGCACCAGGATTCTGCTCCTGACGGATGCGTTTTTGCCTCACGCCGGTGGATCCCGTGAGTATTATCACAATATCTATACAAAATTGGTGGAGCTGGGTGATTCGCAAGTCACTCTCCTCACAAAAAAAAATCCCGGATGGAAGGAGTTCGACCGCACAGCTTCAACCGAACACTTTCGAATCATTCGGCGTTTTAAGCCTTTGCGTTCCTGGAAATACAAGGAACTCCCGAAGGGGCTGGGACCATTTTTGGGTGCCGCGTGGCAGGCCGTGCGATTCGCGCCGGCAATTATACACGCCGGGGATTTATACCCTCCCGGTTTGACCGCGATGACCTTGAAGAAGCTGATGGGATTGCCCTACGTCGTCTACTGCCATGGCGAAGAAATCCCTCAACTCGATCGCTACAAATACCAACCTCGCGTTCGCAACCGCATTTACTTGAATGCAGATGCCGTTATTGCCGCTTCTGAATTCACTCGAAATAACTTGATACGGTTGGGAGTGCCTGACGATCGCATTTGCAAAATTGTGCCCGGCGTTGATTCCGAAAGGTTCCGGCCGATGCCTCGTCGGGCGGATCTGGTGGAACGCTTCGGGCTGCAAGGCAAGATCGTTGTTCTCACTGTGGCACGATTGGTTCCCAGGAAAGGGCATCGAGTCGCGCTGGAAGCGTTCAGCAAAATATGTAATGAGATTCCTGCCGCCCATTATCTGATTGTCGGAACTGGGCCGGAGGAGCCACGGCTTCGTCAGATGGTCAGCGAAGCGGGCCTGGGTGAGCGCGTCACGTTTGCAGGCTATGTTCCCGCGGAGCAGTTACCCGATATTTACAACCTTTGTGACATCATGATGATGCCCAACCGGCAGGAAAGTGATGGAGACGTGGAAGGATTCGGCATCGTTTTCCTGGAAGCGAATGCCGCGGGGAAACCGGTAATCGGGGGAAGAAGTGGCGGCGCCATCGAGGCCATTGCCGAAGGGAAGACGGGCTTTCTTGTTAACCCGGAAGATTCCAACGAACTGGCCTTGATTTTGCGGCGCCTACTCCTGGATCAGAGTTTGCGCCAGGAACTCGGGCTCTTGGGTGCAAGGCGAGCGCAAACTGAATTCAGTTGGGCTTCTAGGGCAGAAATCCTTCGAAATCTGAATCTGGCGATTCTAGGAAAACACGGCGGCTTTCATCGTACGGAAAAACGGGTCCGAACGCTACACTCCGCCATGTCAGGTGAGGTCAACGAACCGATTCAAATCCATAAAAACCCCGAGCATGAGGAGTTCCAGTTTCACCGGCCTGAGGACACTGAGCCACTGAACGTCACCGCTGGGCCAGATTCTCAGAAAGGGAGCTAGAACCTATGGGTCTCCACATTCTTAGCGGACAGACCCCCTTGTTGCTCTATGTAGCTGGTCTCGCCGCTTTTCTAGCGAGCGCATTCTGGCGTCCGGAAATCGGCATCTACTACATCGTGCCACTCCTGCCTCTTCAGACCGTCCGTTTCAAGTTGCATGAATTTCCCTTGGGTGCCCAGTGGATTGATCTAATGCTCTTAGGTGTCCTGATTGGAGTACTCCGAAAACGCAATTCGATACTCACCAAAACCGCGCTCCGACGATGGCTTTTAGCCTTTGCGATCGTGTCCTACATTTCATTGTGGCGTGGCGCTCTCTTCCTCGGGCTTCACTTACCGCTTTGGTTCGACGACGCGCGTCTTTCTAATTGGAAGAACTACATGGTGATCTTTCTGTTGTTCTTTCTTGTGCTGGCTTCCATCAAACAGCTTAGACAAATGCAAGTATTACTCATACTCATGTGTCTTGCGGTCGCGCTCTTGGATAGGAGCGTCATCAACACGATGAGCCATCGAGATCTTTCCACTTTTTCCTATGACATCAGGGAAGAAGGTGCAATGGGGTATGCGGGGGTCAATGGATTGGCAGCTTTGGAAGCGCAATTGTCCGTTTTCCTCTTGGGAATGTATTCCTATCAAAAGAAAGTTCTGACGAAGCTCATCTGCCTTGCATTGCTTGGAGCTAACCTAATGACGCTCATGTACACCTTCTCGCGAGGTGGATATGCGGCAATTCTCGTAGGTGCTTGCTTCATTGGAATTGTGAAAAACAAGAAATTACTTCTTCTTCTGCTGATCTTTCTCATTACTTGGCAGGGGCTGGTGCCTAATGCAGTGAAGGAGAGGGTATTGATGACCAGGGGCGAGCAGGGGGAATTGGATCCTTCGGCAGGCGCCCGAGTTGAAATCTGGGAGAATGCAGTCGAAATAATCAAAGGAGATTTGATTTTTGGCACGGGGTTTGACACCTATCGGTTCCTTCATGCTGTGGGTCCCTACGAAGACACCCATAATTACTACATTAAGGTTCTGTTAGAAATGGGATTGATCGGCCTTGTGATTTTTATCGGCGTCGTTACGCAGATGTTTCGGGTGGGTTACCGCCTATTTAAGTCAGCCCCACCGGACGACTTTATTCGAGGACTGGGATTAGGCCTGTTGGGTATGCTCGTTGCAACCCTTGTGAGCAATGCCTTCGGCGATCGCTGGACTTACATTGAAGAGACGGGCTTCACATGGGCCATCGTGGCAATGGCAATCAGGTGCCAGATGATTGTTGATGAGCAGACTGCGTCGGAGGGCGCTCTGGATTTCAGACAAAAGCAGAGCAAATCTCGGGAACTGGAATGTCTACCGGTCGGAAGTAAATACTCACTTGCAGACTTAAGGTCAGCGAGCCAAGACTGAAACTATCAATGATTTTGCATATATTTTCACTGAAGCGGATGCAGCGATAATGTCCATTATGTTGATCATATTGCCGGGTCGTACAGAACTCCTGACGGAGGGTTGAGAGTAGGAGATTCGATCCATTATTCTGCCACCGTAGCTATTCGCGGCGCTGGATTCTTTGTGAAGACGAGAAACGAAGGCCGGGGAAAATCATGAAACCAGAAGGTAAGCAAGCCAAATGGGAACTTCCCACTGAACTCAAGTCGCCCTTATCTGCTGAATTAATCTTGAGAAAAAGGATTGCTTTACGGAAGGAATTGCTGAAGCAGCCTGAGCTTTTGCCTTGCCGCATCGCCATCCTTGGCGGTTCCACGACCCAAGAGATCGCAAGCATACTTGATATCTTTCTTCTCGCACAGGGAATCCGAGCATCGTTCTACGAATCAGACTATAACGCATTCTTTGAAGAAGCGGTTTTTGGCGCTCCTAAATTTCGGGAATTCAATCCCGAGATCGTCTTTGTGCATACTACCTGGCATAACGTCTCACAATTTCCCGAATTGCTTGATAGCGAACAAAGAGTTGAAAAACTACTGCGAAGTGAAATGCAGAAATTTGAGATTCTTTGGAGTAGGATTCGCCAGGACTTTAAGGCTCTGATTATTCAAAACAATTTTGATCTACCCCGTCTGAGACCGCTCGGCAATTTGGAAGCCTCGGAGTGTTACGGCCGGGTAAACTACCTCCTCCGATTGAATGCTGAGTTCGCCCGCTATGCACGTACCCACTCACGATTCTTGCTCAATGATATCTTGTACCTCTCGGCACAACTTGGGCTGACGCAATGGATAGACAACAGTTACTGGTATAGCTATCATATGGCTTTGAGCCCGATTGCGACGGTGGCGATCACTCGCAATCTAGCCGCTATTATAAAATCAATCTACGGCAAGGCTAAGAAGTGTTTGGTCTTAGATCTGGACAATACCTTGTGGGGCGGGGTAATTGGCGATGACGACCTACAGGGCCTTGTGCTCGGTCGCGACCACCCCCTTGGAGAGGCCTACCTGGATTTTCAGCGCTACGTTAAAGGATTACAGAATCGCGGCGTCCTACTCGGTGTGTGCTCAAAAAATGATCCAGAAAATGCCATGAAAGGCTTCTCGCACCCGGATTCCGTGCTCAAATTGGAAGATTTCAGCTCGTTTAAGGCTAATTGGAATCCAAAGTCCGACAACATTCGCGAAATCGCAGCTGAATTAAATATAGGTTTGGATAGCATTGTTTTTGTTGACGACAACCCTGCCGAGAGGGCAATTGTAGCTATGCAAGTCCCAGAAGTTGCGGTTCCTGATGTCGGTAGTGACGTTTCCTTATTCGCAGAAATTCTTGAAGGCGAAGGATACTTCGAGCCATTGAAGATTGCGCAAGATGATATCGAACGGGGAGCTTATTATCGGGACAACGCACAACGAACCGCTTGCGAGACAAACTTTGCTAGTTACGATGAGTTTCTCGCTTCGTTGGATATGACGGCAGAGATCGGACCATTCATTCCGGTCTATTTGGAACGCATCACTCAGCTAATTAATAAGAGCAACCAATTCAATCTGACCACAAGACGTTATACGTCGGCAGAAGTCGAAGCACTCTCACGCGACGGATACCACATCACTCTGTACGGAAGACTTCAAGATAGATTTGGCGACAACGGTCTCGTTTCGGTGATTATTGGTTCCATTTGTGAGCAAGCACTGGAAATTGATCTGTGGGTGATGAGCTGTAGAGTGCTGAAACGTGGAATGGAACAGGCAATGTTCGATGCGTTGGTCCAGGAATGCCAGGCCCTCGGAATCCGCAAACTCATCGGGGTCTACATACCTTCCAAGAAGAACGGAATGGTGGCCGAGCACTACAGTAGTCTGGGATTTTGTCCAAAAGAAGCCAGTCCCCCCGAGCGAAAGCAGTGGGAGTTTGAAGTTCCTCCAACTTATAACGAACTAGTTAAACATATTCGAAGAACAGCGATTTCCGAGAGATCGGGAGCATCAATCAGCTAGGGTGTATGCAGTAATATCTGTTCTAGGTAGGTAAAATGGAAAATTCATTATTTCGACTTCAAGCAATTTTTCAGGAAGTGTTTGACCAACCAGAGCTGAACATTTCAGCGACGACCACGGCGCGGGATGTGCCGGGGTGGGACTCACTAACGAACATAAACTTGATATTTGCCATTGAGAGAGAGTTCGGCATCAAATTTGCTCTCGGCGAAATTCAAGAGCTAAACAATGTCGGTGAAATGGCAGTGTTGATTGACCAAAAAACTAAGAATAGAGCGAAAACATAAGGTCAGACAAAACGGCGATGAGCTTCAATTCATTCTCATTCTTGTTTTTCTTTCTCCCAGTCGTCACCCTAGGCTATTTCTTGATCGGCGACCGCGCAGGGGGTCGATGGCGCAAAATCTGGCTCCTGGCCGCCTCTTTAACTTTCGTGGCGGTGGCTAGTGTGCGGGATGTCTCCTTGCTGCTATGTTCTTTAGCTGTAAATTGCATGATTGGCCGGTTGTTATTGAGGCCGCAAGAAGGGTTGCGCATATCGCGAGGCACCCTCTTCGTCGGCGGACTTTTAGCTAACATTCTTTTCTTGTGCTACTACAAGTACAGCAGTTTTTTCCTTCAGTTGGTCGCGCCTGGCATCAGCCACAACTGGGCGCGTCCGTCGTTTCCTCTGGGAATTAGCTTCTACACGATCTACCAGATCATGTTTCTGGTGGACTGTTACGAAGGTCTTGTTGACCACCACAATTGGCTGGACCATTTCGTTTTTGCGGGGCTTTTTTCTTACGTAACGATGGGGCCGATTGTGCGGTGGAAGCTAGTTGTGCCTCAGCTAAATGGCCCGAACGCCTCGGTTTTGAATGCCGATAACGTAGCAAGGGGATTGTTTTTGTTTGTATGTGGATTGTTCAAAAAAGCCGTGTTGGCCGATTCTTTTTTTCGGTGGGCGGACGCCGGCTTCTCCTGGCAGCATCCACTCTCAATGCTCGGGGGGTGGTTAGCGGCTTTTGCGTTTACGTTTGAACTGTACTTTGATTTCAGCGGCTATACAGACATGGCTCTGGGTGTGGCCCTGATGTTAAATCTCAATTTGCCCCAAAACTTCAACTCTCCGTTTCGCGCGCAGAGCATAATTGACTTTTGGCGCCGCTGGCATATTACGTTGACGAACTTCATTACCACCTACTTGTACACTCCGATGATTCGCGCATTTCCCCGGCCCACATTTGGTGCGGCTCTCGCAGCAACATTTCTGGCGATGGTTATTGCGGGTTTCTGGCATGGTCCCGATTGGACCTTCCTCATCTTTGGGGCATTGCATGGTGGGGCATTGGTAATCAACCAGTGCTGGAAAAAAATGAAGCTACCAATGCCTCCGAGCCTCGGCGGGCTTCTAACATTCACATTCGTTGTTTTGTCTCTGGTGTTCTTCAGGTCTCCAACCGCGTCACATGCCGTTGACATGCTCCGATCCATGTTCACCTTGCACGGCGGATTCTTTAATTACGAGCCTTGGAACGGCATTGACCATGTTGATCAGGTTCTTGGTATAACGTGGATGTCAATTGCGGTTGGAATTGTATTTTGGGCCCCGAATTCAATGGAACTGGAACGAACTTTCAGGCCGTCATGGCGCATGGTTGCTTTGACCGTAACCATGGCAGTCATAGCTTGTATCTACGTAAACGGGGTTGTGTCCAGGAGCTTTGTGTACCGTGACTTCTAAACGATACATCGTGACGTGTGGAATTGGATTTGCGTTCGTGGTGTCTGTATTGGTTTCAATTAATATATATATCGACATTTTTGGATTATTCAGGCGAATTGACAATCGCAAAGTTGCCATCTACGGCGAGGAGCGCATCGCAAAGTATTTGTATTCGTTCCGCTATATTCCAGAGAACTTCGACGGAGTTTTGCTAGGGTCTTCAGTCTCCGAGAATTTCGATCTAACGATGTTTCCGGGCTACCGGATCTATAATTTATCCATAAACGGCGGGAATGTAGCTGATTTAAAGCCGCTTGTAGAGAATATTTGCCATAAGCGTGAGTTCAAGCTATCCATGATCGCCATCCATCGTTATCTCACAAAGGACCACGTCAAGAAAACTGATTTCATGACCCCTCGGCAATACTGGAGCGCACTAGGATCGCCCCAACTGGGAACTGCATACGCCGTTCGGATCGCAGTCCGATTGAATCTGGTTCGCGCCCTGTATAATGACCGGGGCACCTTACTTCCCGACTCTGACCCTGATACCGACAGCTCGCGTGCGAAGATTGAGCAAACCGTGATTGATATTCGGCGTGGTACGGCGGCTGTGGGAGATTACAGTATTGATCCTGTTGCGCTCGAAGAGCTGAATGAAATCCTAGGTCAGGTGAGAAGTCACAGCGGGCGTGTCGTCATTTTCTATCCACCTACCCCAGGCCCCGTTTTGGCCGAGTGTGCGGCGAAGTATGCTCGTTATCGTGACACCGTAAATGCTCTTACAAAGCCAAGTGACATCGTTGTCGACTTTAACAAGCCTGAGTACGAGCAGTTTCGCTCTAACTTCGCGAATTTTACTGATGGGGTGCACCTAAGTGCGGCCGGTGCGCGAGCGGTCGTCGTTGAACTGTCCAGAATTGTGGAGCAATCCAACTTACAGAAGGTAGCGGAAATTCAGTGACGGAGGACCCGATGAGGGGGGCGCGCGAAGCAAGTAGAGGCCTTGTCAATCTAGCCCCCACTGAGAGGTTGCATCATATTGGCATCGTTGTCCCAAGTATCCAGTCAACGGTTCGTGGGTTTGCGGACAGGCTCGAAATGGAGTGGGACGGCGTAATCTTCCACGACCCCGTCCAGACAGTGCAAGTGACGTTTTTGCGACACCGTTTGATTTCTGCACCGATGATCGAGCTGGTTGAACCTGCGTCTCCGGATTCGCGAGTCAATCGATTTCTGATGCGGGGCGGCGGGCTGCATCACCTTTGCTATGAAGTTGAATCCCTTGCGACTCGCCTAGAATCGGCACTGTCGAAAGGCTCAGTTATGTTATCGGAACCTAAACCTGCGGTTGCATTTGGCTACCGCCAAATTGCCTGGATCTGTACGCCAGAAAAGATCCTGATTGAATATTTGCAGCACTCTCCTCCATGCACAGGAGATAGCGAACCGGGGCTATCACAGCAGGATGAGGAGCGGCTTTTTTAGATAGGGAAAGAGGAGCGACAACGGCTATTTGGAATCGCTCAACCGAACGTTTCGCGCGGAGTGCCGGGGTACGTATTCGTTCGCGACGCTACCAGCAGTATGGTACCTCTCTAGAAGCGGCTTTATTTGTGTTTCGTACCTCGCTCTCAAAAGCAGAGCCGTCCTCACGGGGTTCTTGGGCTGAGGACGTTTAGCGAGCTTGGGAAAAGGAATCGCGGCGAGCCACGATTCCCTTGGGTCTGAAAAGTCGAAAACTCGAGTTAGCCTGGGAACAAAATCAGGTCCCAGCACAGAGGCAAAATCCTTAGTCTTCTTTTGGCACAGTTCCGTGGGGCGGGTCAAAGAGAAAACGTGCGAACATTTGACTGGTTCAAAGTGGTAGAGCGGGTTAATAGGGTTTATGCTCATTGCCAGTGGAGAAACAGATTGCCACATTGTTGGTAAATCCGACGATGGAGGCAAATCTGCAATAGGGAGTCGTAGGTAACATCCTTTTTGTCAGCGACTTGCAGAATTCGGGTTGGCATCGCAATTGCTCGATTGACATGAGAAATACTTATATCAGGTTGAGGGACCGAGTCAGGAATTCACGCAGGGCCGGTCTAAGGGCGGGATGCTGGCTTGATTCTATCGATTATGACTTGAGAAATAGCCGGACTTTGAATGAACAAATGCGTCAACGATTCGGAATGGTTGTGTAAGTGACGGACAATTCTAGCTGGGCTCGATAAAGGTGACGCTTCTCCAATTGCGTGAGCTTGTATGAGTATAAGATTGAAAGAAACTGCCGTCGAATATTTCCAATCGAAAGCTGCCATTTACAATGAGAGGTACTCGGTAAGCGCAGAGGGTGAACTGGTTTGGGTGCGCCACCGCGCCATTCTGGGAATGGTCCAGGGATGGGAGTTGCCTGAGCACTCTCGTTTGCTAGATGTAGGGTGCGGCCCGGGAATTCTGACCCGAGACCTAGCTCGAATGGGATACCGTGGCGTTGGAATCGACGCATCCCCTGTCATGATTCAAAGCAGTAAGGAATTGTCGGTCAGCGAGGGCACTTCAGGGGCATGGAGCTATCAGCTTGGCGATGTGGAGTCACTGCCTTTTCCCGACAGATCGTTCGACGCGGCGATCTGCTCTGGAGTGATTGACTATTTGCCGACGGACGACAAACTGCTCGCAGAAGTGGCTCGCGTAGTGAAACCTGGGGGGAGATTCATTGTCTCCTTTACAAATAAGATTGGCTATACGGTCATGTTTTCGACCCCGCTTTATTGGCTGAAGAAAATACCCGTAATCCGTCGCTTTTCATCATACTTAAGAGTACTATTGGTTGGCGGTAAACATGGGGCAATGGAATTCAATTTTCTGCCTCGAAAGCATCGCGCATCGATAGCCAGGGAGTCGCTATTACGGCACGGGTTTCGAATCCAAAATGACAAGTACGTGCATTTCTCTCTTCTGCCCGCACCTTTGTGCGCATTGATGTCCAGGCTACATTTGGGGATCGATGAGCGTCTAGGTGATCTAGATCGCACGTTTCTCAGGAAAGTGGGTTCCTGCTATATTCTGGATTGCGTTGTCGAGAAGCAAGAAATGTGAACTCATCTGCGGATCTTGGCCATGCGTTTCGTCTGCAGCTATGGCGTGGGATTTACTTTTGAATATCAGACCTCGACCTTCTCGCCAATAAAGTTCAAGGAAAGCTTGGAAAGGCATCCACCAACTCGGGATACGTTAGCTACGGACCCTGCAAGAGCCGCTCATCGTCCACATGTTCTATACATCATCGACCAACTCTGTCGTTTGGGGGGGGGCGAAACGATGATACTGGAGATAATCCGACGGCTGCCAGTGCATCGTTTTCGATGTAGCGTGATCACCTTCCAGTTTGACCCTGACCTCGAAGCGCTGAAAAGCTTGCCCCACCCACTACACATTATGCCGTTGAAACGCGCGTATGATTTCAACGCAGCTAAAATGGCCCTGCGTCTGAAACGTCTGATACAGATAGAAAAGGTCTCCCTTGTCCACACATTCTTTGAGACCTCCGATCTTTGGGGGGCTCCAATTGCATGGTTGAGCGGTTGTCCAGCGCTTGTTTCCAGCCGCCGGGACATGGGTATCCTGCGAACAATGAAACACAACTTGGCGTATCCCATTGTCAATCGCTTGTTCGACCGTGTCCTTGCGGTTTCAGACGGAGTCCGTTCTTACGCATTGCATCATGATCATCTACCCCCGGAACGAGTGGAAACGCTTTACAACGGCGTTGATTTGGTTGCGCTGGACGCGAAAGCTCGCGAACTTGATGCACGCGCGAGACTAGGGCTACAACCCACAAAGCTTGTTGTCTCGATACTGGCAAACATTCGGTACGTAAAAGGAATTGACATCTTCGTTCGGGCCGCGGCGCGGGTGCGCGCTGAACATCCTGATGCTGTTTTTCTAGTTATGGGCGGCGTTCTGGAACCTGAGACTTTCGGCAAACTCCAGGCGCTGGTTGATTCCATGGGGATTAAGGACAGTTTTTTGTTTTTGGGAGCGATGGCGAATCCCTATCCGGTCCTTGCTGCTTCTGATGTCTTTTGCCTGCCCTCGCGGAATGAAGGTTTCTCCAACGCGCTCATCGAAGCGATGGGATCGTACTTGCCTTGCGTGGCAACGCGGGTAGGCGGGAATGCAGAAGCCCTTACGGAGGGCCTGAACGGTTTCTTGGTCGACAGTGAGGATGCAGACGCAATGGCCGATCGGCTGCTGCGTCTTCTTCGCGATCCGGAACTGCGGCGAAACATGGGAGTGGCGGCTCGGCATGCGGTCGAATCGCGTTTTAGCATGAATGCGATGATGACTCGTCTGATCGACATTTACGACGAGTTGCTGGCGGCAAGAAACGCCTAACAAGATGGACGCGGGCAGGGTAGTTCTGGTTTGATTTCGGGTTGTTTCCTCAGGTTATAACATCAGCTCAGTTCCAGGCTTTTGGGTCAGCACTTCCGTTTGGCCCCAGGTACGGAAAACAGAGACATTCGGCGTAAAGCATGCACTAGAAGATGGAGGCCTTTCATATGATCCTGAAGTCCGGCTGGCGAGCCGAAGGATCGAGTCTAAGAGCGACACAAAAGTCTCGTCGACAGGTGCGTATGGCGTTTAAGCTTCATTGGCTGATCACTGGGGACTGCGCGATGACGGGGAACTGGGGTTCCGAGCTGGCTGCCAGCAGAGAGGTACAGGTCAACAGCCTGTACGTTTTTAGGTCCTCAAGCCAGTGGCATAGAGCACGCGATGAAGCGACACTCCTCTCGTAACGTGGTAGGGTGCGCTGAATGCTATGAATAGCAGGGCAGCCGGCTCCTCAAGGATCTCGGAGCTATAACAGGACTTGATAGATAAAAATAACAATAATGAATTATCTTACGTACTCAGAAGGGAAAAAGTCGGTCATGCAAATGCGTATCTGGTCTTTCCTTTTGGTTTCAGTTTTGGTTCTCGCAGGGGCATCGACAGGGGGAGCACAAACAACCCCGCCAATGATCTTTTTCACCGATATGCAGGATGCGCCAAACTCGGGCGGGGACAGCCAGTCGGGATATTCAGGAGCCTACGTCACGCTCTACGGGGACAATTTTGGCACCACCCAAGGAACTTCCACCGTAACCTGGAACGGGCTGAACTGCTTGCGCGTTGTGCCCGCGACGGGAGGCTATACGGGATGGGGCATGTCCTACTTCTGGTATCAAAAACTCATCTTGCAGCTTGGGTCAAGCTGCACACCAGGAACCGGAAGCTTCGTAATCACGACTCCGTCTGGAACGTCCAACTCCGTGCCCTTCACCGTACGAAATACGGGGAATATTTATTGTGTTTCGACGACCGGAAGCGATAGCAACACCGGCAAGTTTCCGTCGTCTTGCTGGGTGTCGGTCTACAAGGCATCCACGACGATGAACGCGGGGGACGTGACGTACGTCGAAAATGGTGTCGTCGATAACGCCGTGAGGGCCTACAGCGCAACGGTCCCGCTTTCTAAAGGCGGCTCAGCAGGGAACACGATTTCTTACGTCATCTATCCTGGCGCGACAGCGACGGTTGGTGACATCAACAACAGCCCGTTTGCCATTCGTACGCCGAACATCGGCATCACCGCGAACTATCTGGTGTTTGCTGGATTGGACATTCGCGGACAGATGGGCATCGAGATGTCGCAGAGCAACGACCACAACTGGATTGTCGCCAACGATTTCAGTTGCAGCGGCTCGTCGGGATTCGCTTGCCTGCACTTTGACGTGTCCACAAACATCTATACCTATGGAAATTATCTGCACGACAACGGCACGAACTGTTCGGTCAACTCAGGCAACCCGACCGGAGCGCCCTGCAAATTCCACGGCTTCTATTACACGACGAATACCAACCACGTCTGGGTGGGATGGAACTACATCAATCCAGATGCTGTGCATGAGACCACTGGCAATTCCGGGGGGTGTAACGGCATCCAGTTCTACTCGACAGGCGGTGCGAACCAGTATGATCTACACGTACACGATAATCTGGTGACGAACGTAGTGTGTGGAGGTCTGACATTTTCCACGGTGGACCCTACCAACGGCACAGTTGAGGCCTACAACAATGTCTTCGCCCACGACGGCACTGGCCCGGACCCGTCCGCGTCCGAATCAAACTATGCTTGCATCAATGTTTGGGCTGGTAATGCAACCACTACCATGCCTCCGGTCACCATTTATAACAATTCGTTCTATGATTGTGGTTCTCGCGGAAACGTGGATAACAGCAATGCGGCATTCACTCTGGGTTCGCCCACAGAACTGATAAACAACACGATTCAGTTGACAGGATCTGGAGAGCAGTACATCGCTTTCAATCAATTTGCATGCAACACGATAGTCAGCGGCAATCATAACAACTGGTATGGCAACGGAACCATCCCCTGCGCGTCGCAGTTGGCGGGAGACATGAACGTAAATCCGCTTTATACCAGCACAACACTCGATGCATGGAACCTGTTCCCGCAGTCCACATCCCCGCTGTTCGGGGCAGGTACGGTTTCGCTTACCTCTGTATATGACATTATGGGACTGATTCGTCCTTCGCCACCAGCCGTCGGTGCATATGAGCTATCAGCCGGGGCAATTCAAAGGCCTGTTCCGCCGACCAATCTAACTCTTGTCGTACAGTAGTAATGCCGGTGAACTCGGCAACCATCATCTAATCAAACGCAGTCCGAAAATCGACGGGGTCCAGCCTTTACAGTGAAGTGTGCGAAGTTCCAAAGGCGACCCCGACCCCCACTCAAGACTGGCCTCTTTGCCTCACCCAGGTGCGCCAATCGACAAGACAGCAGGCACGCGCTAACGCATAGGTCAAATAAAGAACTGCCATCGGCAGAGCCGTTTGTAGCCTCCTGGAGGAAACAGCCGCCAGCAGACCCAAGAGTACAGGGGGGGCAAGTATTGCGAGAACAAACGCGACCAGCATTCGAAAATCGCCGGATTTGATACCGGCTAAACCAGCTGCCAGAATGCCTAGTACGCAGAACAGAGTGTAAAGTGCGAGCGCAACCGCTTTTAGATTATGAAGCCCCGGCAGGTTACGGAGGAACACGCGAAACACATGCATCCCGTGCCAGCGATTCTTCTTGAAAAACTCGGAAAGGGATTGAGGTGTTCCCCAGTGAATCACACCTAATTCCGGTACGCACCTAACTGGAAGTCCGCCAGCCAGAATTCGCTGGCAAAACTCATAATCCTCATTCGTCTGAATGGATTCATTAAACCCGCGAATTGTCTGAAAAACCTGCCAACTGACAAAAAGGTCGCCAGAGGGCAAGTAAGACATTTCTCCGGCCGCTTTGTTACCCCGAATTCGATACCAGTGACGCGCGACCCAGGAAGACCTGTCAGGGATCAGATAAAAGGCACCACAAACCCCACGATCATCTTGGGAAAGAGCCCGTTCGGCGACTGAGAGCCAATCGGGCCGCACTTCACAATCAGCATCGAGAAAAGCGAGATACTTTCCCCGCGCGACTGCAGCACCGGCATTCCGCAAGGCCGAAATGTAAACGTTTGGATGGCTAAGGACTTGAAGAATGAGTGCGTTTCCAAAGGTTGCGGCCACAGCTCGGGTTCTGTCCGTCGAGCCATTGTCTACGACAATTACTTCAAAAAGTTCTGACGCAAATTGTAAGTGACACAATGAGTCCAAGCATTTGCCGATGTTCTTTTCTTCGTTGCGTACGGGAATCACTACGGAAAACAAGCAATTTGGCCGCTGCGGACCCGTTTCAATCGCGTCTTTCGCTTGAGACTTAAGCTCTGCGGGAAAAGGCATTTCAGACACCTAGCGGAGAGACGGTTTCCTTGATCATTTGACGGTCCAGAGCCCGTTCATACAGATCCAAAGAATATCGGGCAGTACTATTGGCCGAAAGAGACTCTTGAATATGTTCCTGCCAAAGGTTTGCATCTTGCTGAGCAAACGAGTGACTTCTGAGACATCCGAGTATCGCTTTGCGGAGAGCCGACGTTCCTCCACTCTGTGCGAAGAGGCACGGTTGCTCCGGGATGACAAGTGCTTGCACCTTACAAATTGCGGTTGCTAATAGGTGTTCGCACACCGCTAGGGTATCGAGGATGGTTGTTGGTATTCCCTCGCCCAGTGAGGGAAGAACAGCAACATGGAACGTGGCAGACGGATTGGGCACATCAAACCCCCACGACTGAAGAGAGTACATTTCGAGTTACCTGTTTCCGAGTCATCAAGCCGTCGTAAATCTTCAAGTACCTCTCTGACATGATTCTGGAAGAATAGCGTTCATGAATCAAAGTTTGACCATTCTTGCCGAGCCGACGACGAAGTTCCGAATCTAAGAGAAGCGAGCGGATCGCCCCTGCCAATTCCTCGATCTCACCTGGCCGGATGAGAATTCCAGTTTGACCAGTAACGATTACCTCTGGAATGGCCCCGACTGCCGTGGCCACGACAGGACATTGCGAGGCCAGTGCTTCTAAGATTGTCACTGGGAGGCCCTCTTCGAGAGAAGGAAGCACAAAAATGTCAAACGAATTATAAACGCAGGGCATATCTGTCCGCGTTCCATCAAAGGATAGATTTCCTTCGATTCCCAAATCCCTTGCAAGTCGCTCTAAAGTTCCACGATAAGGGCCATCGCCCACGATCACAAAGTGGGCCAGCGGGAACTCAATTTGAATCAAGCCGGCAGCCTTCAAAAAGTAGTCGATTCCCTTTCGTTCAATAAGTCGTCCAACAGTTCCGACTCGAATCTCACTACCTATCGATGATTGTTTTTCCAGCGATACCGAACCGAACGGTAATGGATCAATTCCATTCGGAATGGTGAAGATCTTTTGAGGAGCGATTCCAATCTGCCGCGTTTCATCGGCGATTGCTTCCGACACTGCTATCAAGGAATCGAAATAGCGCAAGAATTGGTGATCGAGAAACTCGTATGCCTGGACAGCTAAGCCACAATGTTTCGCAGTTTGGCTGTGCCGTGTCGCGACCTTTGGCAACCGAAGCTTGCGCGCAGCGAGATATCCGTAGATGTCGGCTTTGTACCCGTGACAGTGTAAAAGGCTAATATCGTCCGAAATGAGAATCTCGCGAATCGCCCGGACGGTCTGCCGATCTATCCGGCCACGACAGGGGATCCGAACGACCCTTACCCCTGACTCCTCCATCCGATCCGCAGCGTCATTCCTTGGGCGATGCATATTGTCAAATATACCGACAATTGAACCCTCGCCCATGCTCTGCAGATCACGCGCCAGGGCTGCAACAACAGCCTCAGCACCGTACATCCCGCCGCTGCTGATGAGATGAAGAACTTTCATAAATGATACGAATCCCGCCCGTTCTTCCGGAGGGCCTCGATTTCCAATTCCGTTCCCTCTCCGGGTTTCCAGTTTGCAAACCAGCACCAGATCGTGTGATAAAACCGATCGCCGAGCATCGCGCGGACTAGCTCCTTTGTGCCGTATCGGATGCGGCAGTACAATCGCCGGATTCCCCCCACCTGAACAAGTTTCGCTAACTCTTTCGGCCCCATATGGCCCGTAATCATGTGCCTTCCTAAGAGGCTGACGCCTTGTTGAGAGCTTACCGGTATCCAGGGATTCGAATGAAAGAGATACTTGTAGCCCGCACGCGCACATGCTTTCACCACCCGGTCATCCCAGCGTCCACCGGGGGTGGAGATTGCGGCAACTTCCACGCCGAGTCGATCTTCGATCTCACGCTTTGATTGAGTCAGTTCTCGTTCCAAATCCGCGTGTCCGCACTGCGTTAATAGCCTGTGGCACCATCCGTGTGACTCGACGCGGTGGCCAGCTGCAACCAACTGCCGCGCCTGTTCCCATGAAATGTATTTGTCATCGCTGCCGATGCAACCAGCCAGAACGAAGAATGTCGCCTTTTGGCCGAATTGTTCCAGCAAGGGGAATGCTTGCTCAAAATTGGACCGATGTCCATCATCAAAAGTGATAAATGGAAGATCCCCCTTCGTGATCGACCGCAAAGGAGCAGAGGATAGAAGAGCAAGGTGCTCTTTGAATTGACCGTTTGTTACGCGATAGCGATATTCAGAAATCACAGGGAGGATTTCATGGTATGCCAGAATGCAGCCCCCGGTATTCTGACTACCCAACTTGCTGTACGAATCTTCGGACAAGCGTGTTTGGCTCACGGATTGTTCCTCGTCGTCAGGGACACTCAAGAGTGCGGTCCGGTCACTCACCTGTAACTCTCACAGCATCGAGCGCGATCGGCACACCAGAGCAATCCTGGGAATTGACAAGCGCAGAAAAGGGCTGAAACGAATAAGTCTTGAGGAGGTGCTCCAGCCGGCTTTTCATACCACCTAAGTTAGTGTAATGCCTCATACGCGATTTCAACTTTTCTCTAATCCGAGGTTGCTCGGGATCCAACTCCCATGGGTGGAAGTAGACCACCACACGTTCCTTATAATCCTCCTCGAATGTCCGGAACACCCTACTCGTATAGGTAAGGGGGAGTATCCGCAGGTAGCCACCACCAGCACCAGGAAGATTCTGCCCCAGAAGCCGCAAGGTAGTCGGAGGAAACTCAAGCAGCGAATGCGAGTTTCTGAGCTGATGCGTATAGGGGAATCGTTGTGCTCCAGGCATCCCATACAGATCGTGGTGAATCGGATAAATGCTTGAGTCGTAGACAAATCCTTCCTCTGCAAGAATCTCTAACGCCCAGAGACAATCCTTGGTTATTGACCAACTCGGCGCGCGATAGCCGAGGACCTTGACTCCCGCCGCATCTTCAATCGCACTCATGGCTGCACAGGTATCGTCGCGAAACTGCTTCGGGTTCAAGGTATAAACTGTGCGATGCCAATAGCTATGACAGGCGAGTTCGTGGCCGCCCGCATGAACCTCCCTCACCAGCTCGGGAAACCTCCTAGCTACCCATCCGACGAAAAAGAATGTGGCCTTAACGCTGTATCTATCGAATAGTTCAAGGGCACGTCGCGTACTCATCACAACCCGTGACGGCCAACTATCCCAACTCTCACGCGAGACGGATCCGGCGAATGCTTCGACCATGAAGTAGTCTTCCACGTCCACAGTCATTACGTGAGTACGCCGCGCGGCTGAGCTGTTGCTTTCCCTATCTTTCTTGACTGACATGAGATTCATCAAATACCAACCATTTCGGTGACAACGGGAGAATTCTGCTTTCTCCGAAAGCCATCCACTTGCAAAACTCGCCAGTGCTTTTCATGGCCCGCATTCTTCATGCTTTTCAATGTGTGTCTCAGGCGTCGCCATAAAAACTGACCCTGTTACGTTTAGCTCTCGGTCTGCCGTCAAGAAGAATGCTCCGAATGCCAGAGCCAGGGGGAGTCCACCCACGCCTCTTCCTTAACCAGCCATGCCGAACCACATTACAACAAGAACACCATGGACCTTGATCTTGCAAGCAAGTAGCCTACCTTAGGCGGCTTACTAACCATTGTATTTTCAGCAGGATATAGACTCTTGCCCCTCAGGGACTTGAAGACTGGGAAAGCTTTTCGCCACATTCGGCATTGTCTTGTCCCACGTCCCTTTCGCGAAAAAGGTGCGCTCCAAGATGCAGCATCGGCTAACCCGTCGACTCGCTCTACACCATGTTCCCCAGCCCATGCTAATTCGCATGAATTCAATCAGTTAGACCCATGTTCACGCAATTCATTGGACTTACCCGCAAGTCGGAGTTCCTTCCATGGATTGAACAAAGTCAGCCGTCAAGAGGCGCCGGCTTGTGCGAGCCAGCTTTCAAGGACATCATCCGTGCGACACGATCTCGGTGGGCAGTTTTTGCCTTCGCGAATCATATTATTCTCGCGAATTTTGAAGCGAGACGAGTGACGACGTAACCACCGCCGACAAATATAGAAGAACTGCATCGATCAACGCATCGATATCCGCAAAGCATGTTCCAGTTTCATTCCATCCAGCACTTCAAAATCTTCCGTTCGATTGTACGTATGCGTGCAGATGCTCTTGGGACACCAGCCGGGTTCAATGCGGCTAAGGGGTCTTTCCTTGTACTCGTTTTCTGAGAGAACCAGGACCTCACTAAACACCAGGGCGTATCCGTACCGTAGACTGCAATCCTGACTCGGACGAATGAGTTTTCCACCCTCAAAGAATAGGGCACCCGCTGGGCGGGCGCGACGTACGTCGGAGACAACTGGATTCCTCGGGTGTGGTGTCCATTCTCCTTCCACTGAATCCGCGAAGAAGATATGCAGTTCGTCGTAGGTGGATGCGCCAGGAGCCGCAATATTTACAAACAGCCAGTATTTTCCTGCGTGTTCCAAGACAGTCGAGTCCACGGCAAGGACGTTGCTCAAGATCGTTTTCACAAATTGCCACTTCATAGGAAACTCAGTCGCGCGGTAGAGTTCAACTGTCTCTCGGGCTCTTGTCTCGGGAATCATGTAGACGCCTCCCGGAGTCTCCAACAGATATGGGTACGACATGTGGTACCCCTTGTCGAGACACTTCCGTGGGGCGCTTAGCCTTCCCTGGCTTTCTATTTCCAGGTAGGAGATCGCTGCACGGTTCTTCTGAAACTCGAACTCTTCAAGAAATAAATAGGTTTTTCCGTCACGCTTGATGAGGAAGGGATCGGCATAAAAGCGTCCACGAGGGTAAGGAACTATGCGGAAATCGTTCTGGTCGGTCAGTGCCGTGCGCGTGCCGGTTCTAGCGCGATAAGCAATGAACCACTGTGGACGTTCGCTGAAGAGGAGCGAGCGGCACCGACGAAAGACCTTTCGCGCGGCGAGCCGGACCAGGAATCGCAGCATGACTGGCGTTGGCGGAGTCCGGTAAATTCCTTTCTTGTAATTGTCCGGCTCGTTGTACTCTTCGAGCGATTGGATGTAATCCCAACCATGCTGGGAAAGGTCTCGTAATCGGCGAATAGCGAACTCAGCGCTCTTCCAATAGAGGGGATTAAGGGTTAAGTAAAGCGAGCCGAAATCGGTCGCTGAAAGTGAACGATAGATCACCCGGCCGCCATCGAGCGCTTCTGTGAGCACTTGGAGAATGCTACCGGTCACAGGATTCCCTTCATACATCTCCCAGAAACCCGGGGGCGCGCCGCGGTATTCTCGGTTGTCGGCGTGATGGAAGGACCAGACTCCATATTTCGCGCAGGAAAGGATTTCTCCCCGGAGAATGCGGAAACCGAAGCGGAAAAGGACACCTAGCTTTGCCTCTCGAATTCGGGCGATGTCTTCCGGAACAAATCGGTCCACAAAGCCTTTTTGGATTGGCTGCACGGAGAGAACTGCAACTTCTCGCAGGACTGCGTTGAGGTCAGTCTCCTCGAAAGCATCTAGTTCCACCCGATGACGCTCCCGGTCCCAGCGCTTGTATCGTTCAAAAAGGCTGTGAGTCCAGTAGGTTTTCAGTCGTTGGCGCCATGGCTTTTGGGGGCTGACTTGCGGTGAGGAGTTTTGCACTACAAGCGCGATTTCAGCGAAAGAAGAATCCTGAATAGCTGCCAGGATCTTGGCGACCCAACGTGGTACGCTTTGAGAGTTCACCAGAATGCCTATTCGCAGTTTAGGGACAGCAGGGTTTTCTCGGTTTCGCATCTCAGAACTTTCGCATCTTCCTGTTGGGTTATTTCGAATGGAATCTGTTAAAGGTACGACTCGGCTTTGCGATTGCCGGCAGAGGCCACTGTTGTTCACCAGAGGGCTTTCTACGGCAACGCCTTTTCAAGAGCCGGCAAGAAATCCTGCCGGAACATCTCGATTTCTGTATTTGCCGCGGCTTCTCCGCCTGCATTAAAAGGGGTTTCGATCCGAACGAGTGATCCGTCCCGTCTCCCTGTAAACGTTGACATCAGCAGCATTCCGTAAACATAACGGATTCTTGTTTCAAAGGGTTTAGACCCCGCGTTATACCACCAAGTGACCAGGCGCTTTGTGCCATTTTTGTCCGCCAGAATCTCTCTCGCTGAAATCGGCTGGCCTCGAAATTGGCCGCTGCGCGAGTGACCAACAGACTGAATGGCCCATCCTTGTGCGGGATAACACAGCTCCGGAGTGTGTACCTCCAGAATCGTCGCCAGGTCCTTGTAAAAACCCACATACACGATAATGGGCGTCTCGCCCGGCCGGTCATAGACTCGCAGCAGATTCGTGTCCGATGGGTCACTGCCATAGACTGGATCGAACGTCGCGTCTTTGCCGCTCCATCCACCAAGCTCGTAAGGTACCGCACCCCAGTCCGGCAAACGCTCCAGTGAATTGTGTGACTTGGAGGCAGCCCGCACGCCGGCAAGCGTGATGGCTAGCAAAATAATCAAGCCGATCAGGCGAGTGCGCATTCTCTATTCCTCAAGAGGTTCTGGATTCCCAACAGCCCCAAAACACCCAACAGAAATACTGCCACCCCCCACCCGGCATGCAACGAGTCATTGGCTGCCAGATTTCCCCATTGCCGCGCAATCAATCCGGTCCCTACAATTCGCATGACGTTTGCAGCAATCGCCAAGACGGGTGCTGCCAGGACCAACAGTGCACGCTTCCACCATTTCTGTTCTCCATTCAGCCCTATCACCAGGGCCAAAGCCACGAGCGACAGAATTGAGTTTGAGCCGCTGCAGGCCTGCTTCACCTCCAAGACGTAGTTTGGCAAGCGCAGCAGATTTCCTTCTTGAAAAACAGGCACCCCAAGCCGCTGCAGGATATTTGCGGAAACTGTGCTCGCCATCAATTGCAGGTACCAGGTGACTTGTCCCACCGCGTAAGAAGGCAGGGGAACCATCAGGATCAGAAGCGCCAGCGGACCTGCACATATTTTCAAAATGTCCAACCCCCATAGAAACCCAGTGATTCCAATGAGCATGGCAACAAGCGCGATTCCCGACAGAAGCAGTGTCCCACTCCGGCTCGCCACAATCTGAAGGCCACACCCAATTCCGGTGATGAGAAAGCCTGGTGTCCACCAGGAAAGGAAAGCAGCCCTTAGCTTGTTCTTCCGTTTCCAGATCAGGTAGCCCACGATCGGAGGAATCAGAATACCGTAGGAGAACTGCTCGTTGTGAATCCAGTCTTGGAAGAGAATCCGGAAGAACCCTCCGAAAGACAGGGTCGCCAAGACGGCCAGAATGCTGCCGAGGGTGACGGAAACATAGTCCACCGCTTTGATCTCAGTCATCTCGCCCTATGGTGAAGCAATACAGTTGCCCTTGTCGACATGTTAAGCCATTCATTTTCAATGCCATAGAGTTTCATGATGGATTGTCCTGAACACCGCCGGGAATGTTTTGGCTCTTGATGGCAATCTCTTACCATAGAAACCCGGATACGGGAGACCTCTTCAGACAGCCCTGCAGGCTACCGCTGGTCTGCACCTGCGGACTGGCCATTAACTGCTTCTATTCAAAGGCGTTATGTTGGGCTCACATTCTGGCTTGCTTTGTCTACAACCGGAATTCCGCTTGCATCCATAATCTTAGGACCGGAGGCGACATTATCCTTGGACTCTCTGACCATAGTTAGATCTGGGAGGAGCTTGTTGGAATCGTACAATGATTACCATGGATAACAACGCATGACCTTGGTAAGTGTGATTATCCCGGCCTACAACGCCGCGACTTTCGTTCAGGGCGCTATTGACTCGGTGTTGGCTCAGACGTTCCAGAATTTTGAGATCATTCTGGTTGACGATGGTTCCAAGGACGCCACGCGCAAGGCCGTCGAGCCTTATCTACTAGACTCACGGCTGCATTACCTCTATCAGGAAAATCGAGGTCTCCCTGGAGCCAGAAATTCCGGCGCCAAGGTGAGCCGAGGCGAATATCTGGCCTTCCTCGATGCGGATGATTTCTTCGCCCCCAACGCGCTCGAATGCATGCTGAGCGCGTTTCAATCCACTGATGCGCAATGGCTTAATGTCGGTGTGCTAAAACTCGAAGGCCAGAACCGCACGGTTCGCCATCCCAAGACCCCCGACGGAGATCTTCTTCTCGCCATTTTGAATGATGACTTTATTACCCGCAGTCCATTTTATCCAAGGCAAGAGTTCTTTTCGGTTGGTATGTACGACGAGGAGATCCGCAATCGGGAAGACTGGGACATCAACATCAGAATGATCGCGGCAGGTAAGCGCTTCGTGAACGTTGACCAGCCACTCTACTACTACACGAGAACGGAAGGCAGTATTACTACTGGCAATCGCAGGAGGCTCTACTCTTTCACGGAAATGCTTCTTCGCAAGCATCATAAGCGCTTGGCCGATGGTGGCAATAAAGAGGCGGCCCGGCTTTATGCCAAGAATCTTTGGGACCTCGCACGACGTTATTTCTATGAAATTCGTGACCCCCGCAAGGGCTTTCGCTGCGCCTGGGAAAGCTTTCGCTACGACCCGAGCCTCTTTCGGCTGGTCCATCCCTTCATCCATCGCTTGGAAATCGCAAGGAACCGTCAATAGACTTGACCTGAGTTCTCTTTAGAACCCACCCAAGTAGGCATCAAGACAGGGCTGTAGCGCATCTCGAGCCTCCGTTGACTGCCGGGCCGACCTTGAATAGAATCCCGAATAAACACAGTCCCCCGGGCGAGGATCCTCAAGTTTGGAGCTCTGCGTGGCAACTTGCCCTAGTTCAGGGTGCAGGCTGTCCTGCTGGCCAGTAGTGCCCCGTTCTCTCTGACTGTTACTCTTACGGCGGCCCTGAACCCCGCTTGGCCCGGCTATCAACAGAGAACTTTTTATCATGGAGCCAGCTCCCGAGAGGCTTCAAAACCACTTTATTCCCGGGAGATTCTGAAAGGCCCGATGCGTAAACCAACCTCTTACCGCGAACGCTTGGTTCTTAACTCGGACAAATCGCCTTTCACAGCCTTGCTGTGCATTCTCGCCATCTCAATTCTCGGCGGCCTCAGCGCTGGGTGTTCTGGACTTGTAAACGCTAAGTCAGGCGGTGGTGGCGACCAAACGTTCAGCCTTTCGGGGCAAGTTACGCCAGTGGCGGCCGGCAGCGGTGCTACCGTGACCTTGAGCGGCGCTGCAAGCTCTTCTACAACAGCCGATAGCTCTGGCAAATATTCCTTTTCTGGCCTCGCGGATGGAAACTATGTAGTGACCCCCACTCATCAGGGCTATTCCTTCTCTCCGGCCTCACAATCCGTCACGGTTAATGGTGCCAGTCAGACCCTTGCGAATTTCGTCGGAAGTTCGCAGACCTACAGTATCTCTGGGAATGTTTCGGGAGTGGGCGACGTTACGGTCACACTTGGAGGTGCGGCAAACGCCACCACGACGGTGGACGCGGCAGGAAACTACACGTTCAGCAGCTTGGCGAATGGGAATTACACGGTGACACCGAGCAAGGCCGGGTATAGCTTTACGCCCACAAACAAGGCCGTGACGATCAATAACGCAAACATCACCGGCGTCAGCTTTACGGCCTCCGTGCAGACCCAGACCTATAGCATCTCCGGGACGATTGCGGGTGTGGGTGGCACGACAGTGACTTTAAGCGGCGCGGCGAATGCCACGATGACGGCAGATGGCTCCGGGAACTTCAGCTTCACGGGCTTGGGCAACGGCAGCTACACGGTGACTCCGAGCGAAACAGGCTACAGTTTCACGCCAGCGAACAAGTCCGTGACGATCAGTAACGCCAACGTGACGGGAGTAGGCTTCACAGCGGCAGCAGTCACCTACAGCATTTCCGGCACAATCAGCGGCGGCAGCGGGGCCACATTGGCCCTGAGCGGGGCGGCGAGTGCCACGACAACGGCAGACGGCTCCGGGAACTACAGCTTCACGGGCCTGGGTAATGGCAGCTACACGGTAGCGCCGAGCGAAACGGGCTACAGTTTTTCCCCAGCGAGCAAGTCCGTGACGATTAGCAGTGCCAACGTGACGGGAGTGGGCTTCACAGCGGCAGCAGTCACCTACAGCATTTCCGGCACCATCACAGGTGGCGGCGGGGCCGTAGTGACCCTGAGCGGCGCGGCGAGTCGCACTACGACAGCGGACGGCTCCGGGAACTTCAGCTTCAGCGGTTTGGTAAATGGAA